>Ga0207796_1000040_pt1 | contig 55603 bp, 56 predicted proteins | sample Pon1CUnioCityCA_6_FD_187274 | JGI IMG/M metagenome (GOLD analysis project Ga0207796, IMG submission 187274) | Marine sediment microbial community from Union City, CA, USA - Pond 1C Sediment 1 (SPAdes) | ecosystem: Environmental > Aquatic > Marine > Intertidal zone > Salt pond sediment ... | reverse complement strand
ATTGTTTCCGGGCGCACCAGCTTGATCCTGCGCTATGACATCCGCAAAGGTGATTTCATTCACGGCGGCAACGCCTCCAGCAATATCAAACGTGCCCTATTACGACTGGGGGCATCTCCCCAGGTGGCAAGACGTTGTGGGATTGCCGTCTATGAAGCAGAAATGAATCTGATTATTCACACCGAACACGGCGGCACCCTGCGCGTGGAGATTGAACCGCATAAGATCACCATGGAAGCCTATGATGATGGGCCAGGTATTGAGGATGTTGAACTGGCGATGAAACCCGGATATTCCACCGCCACCAACGAAGTACGTGAAATGGGCTTTGGGGCTGGCATGGGACTGGTCAACATCAAACGCTGTGTTGATGAAATGCGCCTGATCTCATCAGAAGATCGCGGCACAAACCTGTATATGATCATGTACCTCAATGAAACAGAAAACCAATCTTAAAAAACTGTCTGGAAAATAGAAAGAAAATCAGAAAAGAGACCTTATGAATCTTGAAGAAACCATTAATGCATTAGACCTGAAAATCCTCACCACACCAAAAGACTTTTCAGCCATCCCAGTCAAAAGCGGTTACTGTTCAGACCTTCTGAGTTGTGTCATGACGGCTGCTTCCCCGGAAGGGGTTTGGGTTACCCTGATGGCTCACAGCAATATCATCGCCGTCGCAGCTCTGCTGGACCTTTCCGCAATTATCATCACCGAAAATGCCCAACCAGATCAGGACACCATTAAAAAAGCAGATGATAAGGATGTGATCTTGCTTTCCTCTTCTTTTGACAACTTCCACACCATTGGCCAATTGTGGGAGCTTGGTGTACGCGCACAGAACTAACCAGCAAGAAAGACATCCTCTTTTGAAAACTTATCAGGCAGAATTACACGTTCATACGGTGCTCTCACCCTGCGCTGGCGTGGAAATGATCCCACCATTAATTGTCCGTACTGCCATCGGAAATGGAATCAACCTGATTGCCATTACCGACCACAATTCAAGCAGAAATATTTCTGCTGTGATTCAAGCAGCACAAGGTGAGGAGCTTAAAGTGCTGCCAGGCATGGAACTCCAAACCAAGGAAGAAGTGCATGTCTTGGCATTATTTGACACTATGGAGCAAATTAGCAAGCTTCAATGCTTGGTGGATGAATCCCTGCCAGGAATGAAAAATAATATTGAGTTTTTTGGTGAGCAATTTATTGTTGACCACACAGGGCAATTTATTAAACGAGAAGAACAACTCTTGATTACATCCACACAACTCAGCTTCGAGGAGTCATTCCAGGCTGTCACAGAGTTGGGAGGCTTATTTATCCCAGCTCATGTCAATCGGCAAGCCTTCGGATTGATCTATCACCTTGGTTTTGTTCCCCCTGATCTGCAGATTGATGCTTTGGAAATTTCCCGGCAGATCGATATTAATACTGCGAAAGACCAATATCCACAAATCAAGAATTACCCCCTCATTCAAAGCGGAGATGTACACTACTTATCAGATTTTTTGGGTGCGAACAAATTTACGATTGAAAAACCCACCATTCAAGAGATCAGGATGGCGTTGCGAGGAGAAAATGGACGTCATTTTGATGTTCAACCGCCTATTTGACGATTCTCTGATGATAATATGACATTTGTGTATTGACCAGATCGTCGAGGTCTATTAAACTAATTTGTGGTAAATTTCACAAAGGAAACCAATCGCTGTATGAACAGTACTTAGCGGAGATGAGTGTTGATGCAAAAAATAATCGATGCAGCTTTTGTCGATGAAGCATTAAAAGATCCAGAAACCCGGGCGATCATCGACCAAATTCTAGAGGAAAATAAAGGTTTGGAAGGCGCAACAATGGTTGTGCTGAATGGCATCCAGGATCGAATCGGATACATATCACCTGAAATGCAAGTCTATATTGCCAAAAAGCTCGGTGAACCTGTCAGTCGAGTGCATGGTGTGGTTTCCTTTTATTCGTTTTTTACCACAACACCAAGAGGGCAGCACACCATTAAATTTTGTGTAGGTACAGCATGTTATGTTGCAGGAATTGATCAGATTGTCGAAAAGGCAAAACAAATCCTCGGGATTGAACCTGGGGAGACAACGGAAGACGGCTTGATTACACTGGAGTTGTGCCGCTGTGTCGGTGCCTGCAGTCAAGCGCCTGTGATTGTTGTTGACGATGAAGTTATTGGGCGTGTCAAACCAAACCGCTTCCCCAAAACTATCCAAGATCTAAAGACTCAGGAAGCCTAGTTTGAGAGAGTTAGCCCTGCATATCCTTGATATCGCTGAAAACAGCATCTCAGCCGATGCTGATAATATCAAAATCGGAATTGAAGAGGATTTGGCGAAAGACACATTAAAAATCATGATTCAAGATAATGGCAAGGGAATGGATCCTGGGACATTGTCAAGGATTACAGATCCTTTTATCACCTCCCGCACAACTCGTAAGGTTGGGCTGGGTATTCCCTTTTTCAAAGCAGCAGCGGAGGCTTGCGAAGGCACATTTAACATCACATCTTCATTGGAGCAGGGTACAAAGGTCGAGGCTTTCTTCAAACACAGTCACATTGACCGGATGCCCCTGGGAGACATGGCTGGAACGATGTTAACCCTGATTATTGGGGCTCCGGATGTTCACTGGATTTATGAACACCGTGTGAATGAAAATGTGTTCATCTTTGATAATCAACCGATCAAAGAGATACTTGGTGATCTACCCATGTCTGAGCCTGCGATCATGAAATATATCCGTGAAAGCCTTGAAGAAGGCATTCATGATATACAATATGAAGCCAATGAAGCACTTATTGAAAATGTATGAAATCAAAACTAAATAGGAGTTAAACATGCCTACTGTAAAATCGTTGGATGATCTCAAAAAAATTCGTGAAGACGCCTTAAAAAAGCAACAACTCAAAGAGACTTCAGGAAAAACAGAAGTTATCGTGGGGATGGGAACCGTGGGAATAGCTGCTGGTGCTCGTGAAACACTACGGGCGATCTTAGATAAAATTGAAGCAGAAAATCTCACAGACATCATCGTCAGGCAAACCGGTAACATTGGCCTGGATTCATATGAGCCAATCGTTCAGGTCGTCCTGCCGAGAGAAGAGAAAGTAACTTACGGCAAAGTCACACCAGATATTGCGCGTCGTATTATCGACGAACATGTGCTTGGTGGAAAAGCGGTAAAAGAATATCAGATTGAAGGTTGAGAAACGGATTCAAAGCGACTCCGGAAGGTGATTAATGGCTTATTTCCGATCACATGTGCTTGTCTCCGTCGATCCCATATGCGTTAATAAAGGCGCATATGAACTGATCGATGAAATTCAAGATGAACTCGTCAGGCAAGGCCTGGTTGACGAAGTCCAGGTACTGGAAACTTCGCGTATCGGCGATCCCGAGACTGAAGGCCCAGACTTAATGGTTTACCCTGAAGGTGTACACTATACCAACCTTTCTCTGGAAGATGTGCCCTTCCTGGTTGAGGAACATTTCCTCAAGGGACGTGTTGCTGAACAGTTTGTGCGCGAAGCTAAAGAAGTTCGGGACGAGGAACTATCTGCACCCCAAGCAAAAGAGGTTCGGATCGTTTTGAAAAACATCGGTGAGATTGATCCCCTAAATATTGAAGAATATATCGCATGTGATGGCTATATGGCCCTGGGCAAAGTGCTGACCGAGTTGACCCCTGAAGAGACCATCCAGGAAGTCCTGGATTCGGGTTTACGCGGTCGAGGTGGTGCCGGATTCCCAACCGGGTTGAAATGGCGTTTTATCCGTAATGCTGATGGCGACCGAAAATTCATGATCTGCAACGCCGATGAAGGCGACCCCGGGGCTTTTGCAAACCGGCGTGTGTTGGAAGGCGATCCGCATTCCGTGATTGAGGGGATGATTATTGGCGCTTATGCTGCTGGTGCGCACCAGGGCTACATTTATTGTCGGGCAGAATATCCCATCGCTGTCCGAACCATGAAGACAGCCATTGATCAAGCCCGAAATTTTGGCCTATTGGGTGAGAATATCCTGGGCAGCAACTTTTCTTTTGATCTTGAAGTACGGATGGGTGCTGGCGCCTTTGTTTGCGGGGAGGAAACTGCTTTGATGGCTTCTATCGAAGGAAAACGGGGTGAACCACGTCCCCGCCCGCCTTTCCCCGCGCAAAAAGGTCTATGGGATCAACCCTCCAATATCAATAACGTTGAAACTTATGCCAATGTCCCCCAGATTATCCTGAATGGTGCAGAGTGGTTTGCCAGTCTTGGATACAAGAAGAGCACTGGAACCAAGACATTCTCAATGGCGGGTGATGTCAAACATACAGGTTTAATTGAAATTCCCTTTGGGATAACCCTACATGAGATCATTTATGATGTTGGCGGTGGGATCAAAGAAGATAAAAACTTCAAAGCTGTACAAACGGGCGGTCCCATGGGCGGCTGCCTGCCAGAATCTTACCTGGACCTCCCGATGGATTACGAGGCTTTAGCTGAGGCTGGTTCAATCCTTGGTTCGGGTGGCTTGGTGGTTATGGATGAAGACACCTGTATGGTGGATATTGCCCGGTTCTTCATGGAATTTACCCAGGATGAAAGCTGTGGAAAGTGCACCCCTTGCCGGGTGGGAACTCGCCGTATCCTGGAAATCCTCACTCGGATCTGTGAGGGGAATGGCAAGCCCGAGGATATTGATGTTCTCCAGAATCTCTGCGAACAAATCAACGAAAATAGCTTGTGCGGCTTGGGAAAAGGTGCACCAAACCCGGTTAAGAGTACCTTAACCCATTTCATGGATGAATATGAAGCACACATTCTTGAAAAACGCTGCCCAGCGAAGGTTTGTAAAGCCTTAATTCGCTTTGAGATCCAGGATGGATTGTGCACCGGATGCACTTTGTGTGCTCGCAACTGCCCGGTGGATGCCATAACTGGTGAACGGCGGCAAACGCACATTATCGATCCGGATATCTGCATTAAGTGTGGTATATGCGAACAGCTTTGCCCCTACGATGCGATTGAAATTGTCTAGGAATGTGAAATTATTTCTTTTAGAAGAGGAAGGTTATGTCCGTAAAAGTTGAAGATAAACAAGATGTTCGGAAACTAGTCCAAAAGCTCGTTGAAGAACAGGGCAGTCAGAAAGCCGAGCTGATCCCAATTCTCCACGAAATTAACGGTGAGCTGGGCTATATTTCTGATGAAGCCATCCAGGAATTGAGCGAACAGATGAACATCCCTACGAGTCACATCTATTCTGTTGCGACATTTTATCGTATGCTATCGACAGAACCCAGGGGACGACATGTAATCCAATTCTGTGAAAGTGCGCCCTGCCATGTTGCTGGCGGTCGCCTGGTCTGGCAAAAACTACAGCAGGAATTGGGACTAGATAAGGGTGAAACGAGTGAGGATGATAAATGGACTTTGCTGACCACGAGCTGTCTGGGTGTATGTGGGATTGGTCCAGTCATGATCATCGATAACGATATTTATGGTAACGTGACACCAGAGCAGGTGCCTGTTATCCTCAGCAATTACGAATAGGTGGTATCAATGAAAACAACGCGCTCAATGGTATTGGTTTCTGGTGACCCTGAAAGCATGTCTAAAGGGGCTCTGGAAGTCTTTACAACCTTACAGCAAGAATTATCCAAATTTGGATTGGACGAAGAGATCACACTCTCGATGGTCAACGATATTCACAAGAAGGGGATCAACCCCCTTGTCCTGGTCTATCCTGATGCCGTCATCTATGGTCGGGTTTCTCCGCAGGACGTCCATCAAATTGTTGAAGAACATCTCTACAAAGGTCGCGTGGTTACGGAAAAACAAGTTTCCCCTTATGATCTTTCGGGACGTATTGCCTGGCTGTCTGCGCGGAAAGGAACCCTGCCGGCGGAAAATCGGATTGTACTTAAGAATGTAGGATTGATTGACCCTGAGAATATTGATGAGTACATCATTAACCAGGGTTACGAAGCGCTCGGAAAGGTTATCAATGAGATGACCCCAACCGAGACCATTACTGAGATCAAGAATTCGGGGTTGCGCGGTCGCGGTGGCGCTGGTTTTCCCACCGGTCTTAAATGGCAATTTGTCTCAGGAGCTAAAGGTGAGAAGAAATACGCCATTTGCAACGCTGATGAAAGTGAACCCGGAACCTTCAAAGATCGATTGGTTCTGGAAGGTGATCCTCACGCAATTATCGAAGCGATGGCCATTGGTGCCTACGCTGTCGGCGCAGATGAAGGATATGTTTACATACGCGGGGAATATGGTCTTGCCATCAGCCGGATGAAAAAAGCGATTGAACAAGCCCGTGAATACGGTTTGCTCGGTGAAAAAATATTTGGATCGGATTTTAGCTTTGATATCCATATCCACGCTGGTGCAGGGGCTTATATCTGCGGTGAGGAAACAGCCCTGATTGAATCCATTGAAGGCAACCGAGGCGAACCCCGACCCCGACCGCCCTACCCCACAACAGCCGGCTTGTGGCAGAAACCCACTCTGGTCAACAATGTCGAGACCTTAGCAAACATTCCTGCCATCATCCGCAATGGCGCTGAATGGTACAAGTCTATTGGCACGCCATCCAGCCCGGGGACTAAGGTCTATACAATATTAGGCAACGTCAATGTCACAGGCCTGATTGAAGTTCCGATGGGCATCACGCTGCGCGAAGTCATCTCGATTTATGCCAAGGGAATGAAAAACGACGCATCCTTTAAATTGGCACAAACAGGTGGTTCCAGCGGTTCGATCATCCCTGCCAGCCTGCAAGACACACCTATGGATTTTGACTCTTACAGCAAGGCTGGTGTTTCTCTTGGCTCGGGTGCTTTATTGATCGCCAATGATGAAGTATGCGTAGTTGATTTAGCGAAGGTTTTATTGAACTTCTTCCGAACTGAAAGCTGCGGGAAATGTAACCCCTGCCGAATTGGCAATAATCGTTCCTATCAAATCCTCTCGAATATTTCGGAGGGCGTGGGAACCAGCCAGGACCTTAAAGATTTGCAGATGATGAGTGACCAGCTATATGAATTATCCAATTGCGGTCTTGGGCAAACTGCAGGTTCGCCATTAAGAGATGTCCTGGCGCATTTTCGGGCTGAAGTTGAAGCCCATGTTAAGTTGAAAGTTTGTCCTGCTGGCGTTTGTCCGATGAGCGGTCGCCCAGCATACCAGGTTGTTTGAAATTAGAAATAATGGAGTATCACGAATATGATCAAACTCACGATTGACGGAAACACAATTGAGGTTCAGGAAGGGACCACCGTTCTGGAGGCTGCGGAAGCAGCAGGTGTGTATGTCCCAACCCTTTGCCATCATCCACAGTTAACCCCGTACGGCGGATGTCGCCTGTGCATGGTCGACGTTGAGGGCTCACGAACCCTGCAACCTTCATGCACGCTACCAGCAATAGATGGGATGGTTATTAACACGGACACAGAGAAAGTTATCGCTGCCAGGAAATTTGTCCTCACCTTGATTTTTAGCGAACGCAATCACTTCTGCATGTACTGCCAGGTCAGCAACGGTGATTGTGAACTTCAGAATCGAGCCTATGACGAGGGGATGACCCATTGGGACCTTCAACCCAATTGGCAGCCCTTCGAAGTGGACGCCTCACACCCCTATATGGTCCTGGATAACAACCGCTGCATTCTCTGCCGCCGCTGTGTACGCGCTTGTGGAGAATTAGTGGGCAATTACACCCTTGGCTTTGAGGAACGAGGTGCAGACAGCTTGCTGGTTGCGGATTATAACGTACCTTTTGGTGAAAGCAGTTGTATATCCTGCGGAACTTGTGTCCAGATTTGCCCAACAGGTGCGATTATTGATCGTCAAAGCGCTTACCAGGGTAAGGAAACTGAAGTGGACCATCACATTGGCGTTTGCACGGAATGCTCGGTTGGCTGCCAGCGCGATGTCCTTACTCGCGATAACCGCTTGATTCGGATCGAAGGAGAATGGGAAGCGCCCCTGAATAACGGTCTGTTATGCGATCAAGGTCGTTTTCTTCCCTTAGAAGAAGATCGTGCTCGCTTGCTAACACCGATGGTACGCAAGAATGGAAGCCTGAAAGCGGCAACCTGGGATGAAGCTCTGCGTGTGATGGCAGATGGTTTGGGCGAGAGTCAAAATTTGGTTGCCCTTGCCTCAACTCGTCTCCCTGCTGAAGATCTCTCGCTTTTCAAATCTATATTCAAAGATCAACTCCAAGCTAAACTTGTCACAACCCTTGAGGAAGGTTCAGCAACAGCATCCCTGGCAAAGATGGCAGACAAATTGGGCCGACCCTTTGAATCCAGTTTAGATGTGCTAAAAGATACTGATTTTGTTTTGGTTCTCGAACTGAACCTGATTGAAAACCATCAGGTCGCTGGTTTCTTTATCAAACGACAGCTTCTAGAGGGAACAGATTTATTTGTCGCGGACAGTAAAAATAACCTGCTTGCTGAAAAGGCCAAAACCACTCTCGAGGTTAAACCCAGTGAAATAGGACAACTTTTCGAAAACATCCTATTAGCGATCGAAAACAGGTCCGATGATCCTGATCTCAGTAAACTTGTGGAAAGCTTGAAAACAGCACAAAATCCTTGCATCGTATATGGTTCATCCTTTGCAACCAATGCCGACGAAAACGCGCTAACCTTGTTATTGGAGCTTGCCGAGAAATTCAATATTAATCTAATCGGTGTAAAAGGAAACGCTAACAGCATGGCTGCAGCTCAACTTGGACTGGAAGCTGCGTTCAAACCCAACGGCTATCAAGCAGCATTTGTGATGCTGGGTGATGAGGCGCCAACACAAAAATTGGTTAAGCACTTGGAAAATATACCCTTTGTAGTCGCACAAGCAGCCTATGGATCACAATTGACTGGTAACGCCGATGTTGTTCTGCCAGTAACCATTTGGGCTGAACAATCCGGAACATACCTCAGTATGGATGGACGGTTACAGAAAGCGGTCAAGGCATTGGATGCACCAGAAGGCGTATTGACCTCCCAAGAAGCCCTACTCAAGATTGCTGAAACCCTCTCGATTAAACCCGATATGGATTGGAAGGGTTCCTTGAAAAAACGAGTGCCGACCGTCAAAATAAAAGAAATGTAAAACAGCCCAATTATTGGTGGATGATTTGAAAGGAAAATTTCTATGACAAAACCTAAAGTTGCCACGGATTGGTTATGCGGATGTGCCGGGTGCCACATGTCCATCCTGGATATTGATGAAAGAATATTACAGGTTGTGGAATTGGTCGATTTACGCTCAACACCCATCACTGACCTGAAAGAACCTGATGAGGAAGGTGTTGATGTTGGTATCTTAGAAGGTGGTATCAATAATACCTACAATGAGGAAGTCGCGATAAGAATGCGTGAACGCTGCAAGATCCTGGTCGCATTGGGAGACTGTGCCGTGTTTGGTGGTGTCCCCGCCATGCGTAATTTTTTTGGTGCAGATGCTGCATTGAAAAGGGCTTATGTTGACGCCGAGAGCAACGATTCTGAGGGAAAAATCCCCTCCTCACCCGAATTAGCGAAAATGACCCATGTGCGAGCCGTTCACGAAGTGGTTCCGGTTGACCTACACATTCCAGGATGTCCTCCTGATGCAGATGTCATCTTTTATGCACTCACCGAACTTGCTGCAGGTCGAATTCCTGAAATTAAAAACGAGAAGTTAAACTGGCACTAGGAGGTGCAAGTATGGCAACAGAAAAAATTACCATTGAACCCGTAACCCGAATAGAAGGTCACGCAAAAGTGACCATCCACATGAACGATGATGGAAATGTTGACCACGCCTATTTCCATGTCAATGAATTCCGTGGGTTTGAAAAGTTTTGTGAAGGACGCATGGTTTTCGAAATGCCCCAGATTACACCGCGTATTTGTGGGATCTGCCCGGTCAGTCATCACCTCGCCGCTGCAAAAGCTGGTGACATCCTAATGGGTGTTAAACCACCCCGTACGGCCTCCTTGCTGCGTGAATTGATGCATATGGGACAGATCATCCAGAGCCACGGCATGCATTTCTTCGAATTAGCAGGACCTGACCTGATCCTTGGTTTTGATTCTGACCCAGCAACCCGAAATGTTGTTGGCTTGATTGCTGCAGATCCAGATTTGACGGTACGCGCGGTGAAACTACGAAAGTATGGTCAGGATATCATCTACCAGGTTGGCGGACGCCGCATTCATCCTAATTTTGCTGTTCCTGGCGGTGTCAACCATGCCCTTACGGCTGAAAAGCGGGACCATATGCTGGCAGGTTTGGATAAAGCCCTGGAGACAACCCAAATTGGTATCCAATTGATCAAAGATTGGGCGGACGCTAATATCTCAGATATTGAGAAATTCGCCGTCTTCCACACAGGCTATTTTGGCTTGGTCACCCCTGAGAATGGCCTGGAGCTTTACGATGGAGATATCCGCCTGGTCGATAAAGACGGTAACGAATTAGAACACTTCAGCGCGCAGAATTACCTGGATGTCATTTCCGAACACGTCGAGGATTGGTCCTATTTGAAATTCCCCTATTACAAAAAGATGGGCTGGCCAGAGGGTGTCTATCGGGTTGGACCATTGGGTCGTTTAAACACAGCCGATAAAATCGATACCCCCTTGGCACAAAAGGAATTCGAAGCCTACAAGGAAATCAATGACGGCAAACCCGTTTATCACACCCTGTATTATCACTATGCACGTTTGATTGAAACGCTGTTTGCTATTGAACGCGTCGCTGAACTTCTTGATGATCCTGACCTCTTAGGGAAGGATATCCTCAACAAGAAATTTGATTTTAAGGGTGAGGGTGTGGGTGTGATTGAAGCCCCACGCGGTACTTTATTACATCATTACTGGGCAAAACCCAGCGGTCAACTGGAGCGAGTCAACCTCATCGTCTCCACCGGTCACAATAACTGGGCGATGAGTGAAGCTGTTGACTCGGTTGCTAAGACCTATGTCAAAGGTCCCGAGATACAGGAAGGGATGCTTAACCGGGTTGAGGCTGCCATCAGGGCATATGATCCCTGCTTATCCTGCTCCACACATGCGATCGGCCAAATGCCCATTCAGATCGATGTCCTCAATGCCGATGGGGTTGTGACACAAACCCTTCAACGTGATTAATAATCTACAATGTCTTCCCATCCCGCTTTTTCGAACCACAAAGAAAGCGGGATGCGTTTAATTTCTCTCATCAGGATGGGAAAATGAAGTCAAATACGCTTATCATTGGTTATGGGAATGCCGACCGTCAGGATGATGGCGCCGGATGGCATGTCATAAAAAATTTGGCAGAACGCATTAATAAATCCGTTCCCGAAGACCCAGGATCCGCAATTGAAATCGAGAGCGAAACGGTTGACCTGATATTTATTCTACAAATCTTTCCCGAGCTAGCTGAAACAATCTCGCATTATGAGCATGTCTGTTTTGTTGACGCGCATACCGCCGATATCCCGGAAGAAATATCCTGGATTGAACTAACGCCAGAGTATGAAAAGTCTCCGTTGACACACCATATGTCTCCTAAAACGGTCTTATCGATCACCCACACAATTTATGAAACTGTACCTGAGGCTGTTCTTGTTTCCGTGCGCGGTTTTAAATTTGAGTTTGAACGTGAATTAAGCGAAAAAACGGCTGCTTTGGCAACAGAAACAGCTGAACGGATTTGGGACTGGATTCAGTCCAGGGGATAAGCGCGTGACTGTTGTCACGCAAGCATAATGACAGAATTCAATACATTTTTTTCCACTCGAGAAGTATTGTTAAGCTGTAGTATTTAAGTTTAGATTCAATGAGGCATTACAATGCTTAATCAGGTTGACATTACAGCAACACTAAAACGCATCCCTTGGTTTCTTGACCTTTCTTCAGAAAGCATACAAAGTTTGGCTGATTTAGCCGACATTTGTTCATATCAAGCCAATGATGTGATATTTTCAGAAGGCGAACAGCACTCCTTTCTATATATTCTGCTGGAAGGAAAGGTTAGCCTTGAAAGCTACGTGCCTGGTTATGGTTTTCGACCGATTTGCACTTGTGAGTCGCTGGATGTCATTGGATGGTCCAGCCTGACCCCTGTAGTCAGGCAAAAAACCAGCACTGCGCGCGTTATTGAACAAACATCTCTCCTCGTTTTCCATGCTGACATTTTGATGGAACTTTGTGAAGCAGATTGCGAATTGGGATTTGTCATCATGCGCCGCTTGGCAAATATTGTTGCGTCAAGATTGCTTTGTCACCGTGTACACCTTCTAGGGTTGATCACATGCCAGGGAGAAAAAAGCTAAATACCTACAATGTTTATCGTAAAAGGTCTATAATTATCCGATGCATGAACTCTCAGTGACGGAAAGCGTGCTTGAGATAGCCTGTAAACATGCCAGAAAAGCTCAAGCGATCACAGTGACAGATATTTATCTTGTGATCGGGCGCCTATCAAGTATTGTGGACGATTCCGTAAAGTTCTACTGGGATATGATCAGCAAAGATACAATCTGTGAAAAGGCAAGATTACACTTCAAGCGTCTTCCCGCTAAACTGATCTGCCTGAATTGCCGTAAGGAATATGAATTGAATGATGAACTCACTCCCTGTCCAAATTGTGGCAGCGCCAAAGTTCGTGTGCTATCAGGAGATGAATTTAATATCGAAAGTATAGAGATACAAAGGTAACCATGAGCAATAATCGAATCAAAATTGTTGAAAAAATTCTAAATGCAAATGACCGACTTGCCGAACAAAACCGCCAACGTTTTGACCAGTCACAAACCTATGCAATCAACTTAATGGCTTCCCCTGGTGCGGGTAAAACCAGCTTTATCGTGGCGACGATCAAAGCTCTGATCGATGACGGCATTCGATTAGGTGTTATCGAGGGGGATACGGCACCGGTAACAATTGATTCGGATAAGATCACCGCCGCCGGGATGCCTGCTGTCCAGGTCAATACGGGCGGTGAATGTCACCTAGACGCATTGATGGTTGAAGGTGCCCTGGATCAATTGCCTCTAGAGGAATTAGACCTGGTGATCATCGAAAATGTGGGCAATCTCATTTGTCCTGCTGCCTTTGATTTGGGCACTCACAGCAAAATCGTCATTTCCAGCATCCCAGAAGGGGATGATAAACCATATAAATATCCAAACATCTACCGGGGGCTGGATGTCCTGATCATTAATAAGATTGATTTGCTCCCCTACCTTGACTTTGACATGGATTATTTTCGGCAGGGTATTGAAATGCTCAACCCGGGACTTGAGACCTTTGCACTCTCCTGCAAAACTGGAGAAGGCTTGGAAAACTGGTTGTCCTGGTTGAAGGCCAAACTCTCTTGAGAAAATCATTCACCATCTTATGACTTTGATTTCACGCCATATACACATCAATGGCATCGTCCAGGGGGTCGGTTTCCGTCCATTTATTTACAATCTCGCATTGGATCATAACCTCACCGGGTGGGTACGAAATTCTGCTAATGGAGTCGATATTGAGATCAGCGGGGATGAAGCAAACCAGCAGGCGTTCATAAGCCAAATTCCCCTATCTGCGCCACCCCTGGCACAAATTGACGATATTGATGTGGTTGAGAAAAACCCACAATCCTATGAGGATTTCCAAATCATCCATAGCAAGGACCGGGCATCCGATTTTATCCCGGTTTCACCAGATATCGCCATTTGCAGCCAATGCCAGGAGGAATTATTCAACCCTGAAGATCGCCGTTTTCGATACCCATTTATCAACTGCACGAATTGTGGACCACGTTATTCCATTATCAAAGATATTCCCTATGACCGACCTAAGACAACGATGGCCAGCTTTTCCATGTGTGCTGCTTGCCGGCAGGAGTACGATATTCCACGGGATCGCCGATTCCATGCACAACCAGTAGCCTGCCCAGATTGCGGTCCCCAGGTATGGCTTGAGTTAACACCCAATCAAAGAGGTCCGGAAGGCGAGGATGCCATCCAATCCGCTCGGACCATGCTTGCAGAAGGAAAAATCCTTGCTATCAAGGGCTTGGGCGGCTTTCACCTTGCTTGCGATGCAAAAAACCAAAAGGCCGTTGACCGTTTGCGCCGACGGAAAAAACGTCCAGCAAAACCCTTTGCACTTATGGCGTTCGATCTCAGGACAATTAAGAAATATGTTCTTGTCTCTAAAGCTGGAGAAAACCTTCTCACCAGCCCCCAGGCACCTATTGTGTTGTTACCTAAAAGAAATGTCCCTGGCTTGGCAGAAACTATCGCTCCTGGCCAAACGAATCTCGGTTTAATGCTGCCCTACACACCTTTGCATCTCCTATTGATGGAACCGGGACAAGGCTTCCCGGATGTATTGGTTATGACCAGCGGGAATCTCTCAGAAGAACCCATTTTGCACAAAAATGACTCTGCCAGGGAAAAACTGGGGAATATTGCTGATGCGTTTCTATTACATGACCGACTCATATACAGGCGAATTGACGACTCTGTTTTTGCGATTATCGAGGAGAAACCCTACCCTATCCGTCGTGCTAGGGGCTATGCACCCAACCCCATCCGTCTAGATCAGCCAATGCCGCAAATCTTGGCGACAGGCCCCCAGATGAAAAACACCTTTTGCCTCACACGAGAAAAATACGCCTTTGTCAGTCACTATATCGGGGAAATGGAGAATTGGGAAACCTATCGAGATTATCAAGAAGCGATTGATAATTTTGAAAACTTATTCCGTCTATCTCCCAAAGCGATCAGCTATGACCGGCATCCCGACTACACAGCCACCAAATATGCACTCCAAAGAGCAACACAAGAAAACCTTCCAACCTACCCCGTTCAACACCACCATGCCCATTTAGCAGCAGGGATGATAGAAAATCATCTGCCTCCTCAACAAAAAGTTGGTGGGTTGATCTTCGATGGAACCGGTTATGGCTCAGATGGGACGATTTGGGGGGGTGAAATCCTGGTGGGAAACTGCTTAGAATTTGACCGGTTTGCTTTCCTAAAACCAGTCCCGCTGCCGGGAGGTGATATCACCATTCAACAACCTGCACGTATGGCTTTAAGCACTCTTTGGGCTTATGGTCTAGCCTGGGATGAGCATTTGCTGCCAGTGCAGGCCCTATCACCGATGGAATTAAAAGCACTCAGGTCACAATTAGAAAATGGTGTCAATGTGGTCCAAACCTCGAGTATGGGCAGACTGTTTGATACGATTTCTTCAATAATCGGGGTAAGGCACACCATTTCCTATGAAGCCCAGGCAGCGATTGAATTGGAAGCGATAGCTGATCATCATGAAATAGGGTATTATCCATGGCGGATGGAAGGCAGCCAAATTAACATCCAACCTATGCTTGAATCGATCTTGCAAGATTTATCACAGGGCAGATCACAAACCAATATTGCTGCCAAATTCCATAATACGCTAGCAAGATTGTCCCTGGAGATGGCAAATGAAATTAAGCAATGCTATGGCATCTACCAGATCGTTTTATCTGGCGGCGTATGGCAAAATCAATACTTGTTATATAAAACTATTGAACTTCTGCGTAATCATCAATTTGAATCAGTAATCCATCAGCAATTGCCGCCAAATGACGGCTGTGTTGCCTTCGGTCAGGCGATGATTGGCGCTTACCGTTATTTGCAGGACAAGGAGTAAAAAATGTGTCTGGGTATTCCCGGAAAAATACTTACAATCTATGAAGATCATGGGACAAAGATGGCAAAAATCGACTTTGGTGGCGTCAGTCGTGAAGCCTGCATTGAGGTCATCCCAGATGCCAAACCAGGTGATTGGACAATCGTCCACGCTGGATTTGCATTAAATTTGCTCAGTGAAGAAGAGGCCCAGGAAACTCTTGAGATCTTAAGAGAAATGTCCAAATTTGCTGATCAGGAAGATTTGGGATAACGCCAAACAATGTCTGAGCCTGTATTTCTTGAGGGATATCGTGATGCAAAATTGGTTAAAGGTGTCCTCAACAAAATTCATCAACGCGTCTCGCAATCCTGGTCCATCATGGAAATTTGCGGTGGTCAAACGCATGCAATCATGCAATATGGTCTCGATCAACTGCTGCCGGACGAAATAGAGTTGGTCCATGGCCCTGGATGCCCGGTATGTGTCACAGCATTGGAATTGATTGATCAAGCCCTATGGATTGCCATGCAACCCAACCTCGTCCTGGCATCCTTTGGTGATATGCTGCGAGTTCCTGGCTCCAAGGGTGATCTATTTTCTGCCAGGGCTGGCGGGGGGCAGGTGAGGGTCGTTTATTCACCGATGGACGCGGTTAAATTGGCTCAGCAACATCCTGAGTTGGATGTGGTCTTTTTTGCGATCGGCTTCGAAACCACAGCCCCAGCAAATGCCATGGCGGTCATCCAGGCAGAGAAATTGGGTCTCAAGAATTTTTCCATATTACCCGCTAATGTCCTAGTTCCACCTGCCATGCACGCAATCCTTAGCAGCCCCAATAATCGTATCCAAGGCTTTTTAGCAGCCGGGCATGTCTGTGCTGTCATGGGCTATTGGGAATATCCACCGATAGCTGAACAATACAAAGTACCCATTGTTGTCACTGGTTTTGAGCCATTGGACCTATTAAATGGCATTCTAAGGACTGTGACATTACTTGAGACAGGTCGCATCACCGTAGAAAATGCTTACCCGAGGGCGGTCACGTATAAAGGCAATCAGGCAGCCCAAGCATTAATCAAACGAGTTTTTATTCCGGTCGATCGTAATTGGCGTGGGATCGGGACTATCCCACAAAGTGGTTTGGGTCTGAGAGAAGCCTACCACCAATACGATGCTTCTCAGCGCTATGCCGTTGGGACTATAAAGACTGAAGAATCGAAGATTTGCATCGCCGGTCAAGTCCTCCAGGGGTTGAAGAAACCCTCTGATTGTCCAGCCTTTGGCACACTTTGCACCCCCCAAACACCTTTAGGAGCACCAATGGTCTCCTCGGAAGGTGCCTGTGCGGCATATTTCCGTTATGGGAGAAGGGAATAATGGGAGAAGATTTTCACAACTCGGTCAATATGCAAGGTCCAGTTTGCCCTGTTCCCCACCATCATACTGACAAAATAGTGATTGGACATGGCAGCGGTGGACAGATGACCAAAGATCTGATCCAAAACATCTTCTATCAGCATCTTGGTAATGCTTATTTAAGAGAAGGCAATGATGCAGCGCGGATTACGCTCATAAATCATGAAGGCCAGATAGCCATTTCGACAGATTCCCATGTAGTCTCACCCCTTTTTTATCCTGGGGGGGATATTGGACGGTTGGCTGTTTGTGGCACGGTTAATGACGTTTGCATGCTGGGGGCAAATCCTGTTTTCCTAACAGCCGGCTTTATTATCGAAGAGGGGTTTCCAATGGAATCATTGCAAGGAGTATTGCAGTCCATGGCAGAGGCTTGCCGCGAAGCAGGAGTTCAGATTGTCGCTGGGGATACCAAAGTTGTTGAAAATGGCAACGCCGATGCTTTGTTTATCAACACAGCCGGCTTTGGTTTGATCCCACCCGGCAGAGTCATTGGCGGGCAATTCGCTAAGCCGGGAGATGCAGTGCTCATATCTGGTTCATTAGGGGATCATGGGATAGCCGTATTGCAAGCAAGAGGAGAATTGGGGTTTGATTCCCAAATTCGTTCCGATGTAGCGCCCCTCAATCATATGCTCAAGGATTTATTGGACAATATCCCGGAAGTTCATGTTTTAAGAGATCCGACAAGAGGTGGCTTGGCAACTACCCTGAAGGAAATTGCCTGCCAAAGCCAAGTGAGCATCCACCTACAAGAGGAAACCATTCCAATTAAAAAAGATGTGAGAACAGCCTGTGAGCTTCTCGGTTTTGACCCCCTCTATCTGGCAAACGAAGGTAAGGTCATCGTAATTTTGCCTGAAGCCTATGCTGAAAACACCCTTAAACTCTTAAGAAACCATCCTTACGGACGAATGGCTATGCGAATTGGCTCTGTTTTTCAAGATGATCCAACAGAAGTCCTCCTAAAAACAACCTTTGGCAGCACACGAATGTTGGAGATGCTTTCCGGGGAAATCCTCCCCCGTATTTGTTGAATCCTTGACCAATATCCTTGTTTCCTACTATACTTATCTGCGATTTTATCTTCTAGAAAGGCAATACCATGAAAATTAATTACCAGGAAACCACCAGTGATTTGCTAACAAGAATTAACATCCATGACGCTTACGGCGCACGAGATATTGATAAATGGATGTTGGAAGTTCTCCCCCTTGAGAAAGGCATGAAAATTTTAGATGTTGGCTGTGGCGCAGGCAAGCAGTGCTTCTCCTACCTCGCTCACCTCAGCGGAAAAGCCGATATCACCGGTGGCGATGTTTCAAAAGAATTATTAGGGAAAGCCCAAGAAGAAAATACCAAACTGGGTAACCGGGTTAAATTTCAAAATCTTGATTTCAACAAGGAATTTCCTTTTGCTACAGGTACTTTTGATCTTGTCTCCTGTTGTTTTGCAATTTATTATGCCCAGGACATTCCATTCACCATTAAAGAAATGCATCGAGTGCTGAAGCCGGGTGGACAGCTCTTCACAACTGGTCCCATGCCTGAAAATAAGCGCATGTTTTACGATATCATCGAAGAGGCAACTGGAAAAGTCATCCCCCCCATGCCGGGCAGTTCTCGTTATGCTTCCGAGATCCTCGAATCAATCCACTCAACTTTTTCAGAGGTTGATGTAAAAGTATTTGAAAATCCCCTCACCTTCCCTGAGGTTGAACCCTTTCTGGCGTATACACGCGCATCGCTCTCCGAAGACCGCAAACTATGGAACGCTTTTTTCCAAACAAAGGAAGATTTCGAAAGAATCATGGCAGAAATCACTGTAGTAGCCCAGAAGTGGTTTGAGCGAGATGGCAATCTGGTCATGACCAAGGTCGTGGGTGGTTTGCTGGCGACAAAGTAGGCTGAGATGAATCGAAACATGATCTTTTCCGCTGATACCGTATGTTGCATCGGAGCACATCCGGATGACATCGAATTGGGTTGTGGTGCCCTGATTGCGGATATCATCCACCAAACTAGGGTGATTTGCGTAACTCTGTCCGATAATCAAAAAAATCCTGCACTTAAAAATCTTGTGCAAGAACACAATGCTAGTATGGAAATCCTTGGCGTAAAGCCTGAGAATTACAGGCTGCACGACTTTACGACGAGAAGATTTCAAGCCGCACGCCAGGAGATCTTGGAAGTGATGATCGAATTAAAAAAGGAATATCGCCCTGAGGTTGTCCTTGTTCACACGGCTCAGGATATCCATCAGGATCATCAAACCGTAACCGAGGAAGCATTACGTGCCTTTCGTGGGACAACCCTCCTAGGCTTTGATGTTCTCAGGTCAAGTTATGGATTTTTCCCTGATTTTTTGGTTGAGGTGTCAGAAGAGGCTGTGCGAACTAAAATTCGGGCATTAAAAGCCTACCAAACCTACTCGGATAAGTATTACTTCGATGAAAACATTATCTATTCCACTGCAATCCGACACGGAGCCCTAGCGGAAAGACCTTTTGCTGAAGGGTTTGATATTCTGCGGATCGTAGGGGAATTTGGAGATCGGTAATACTGCCTAAATTACAATAACACTTATTATTTTCTGCCTCAGACTTCGCATCTTATTTATTCAATTTCCAAACCCATTTCAAGTTGATCACCATTCACTCGCAGTGGGAAGGATCTCACACCCTTTACTGCTGGTAGGGATAAGACTTCCCCCGTTCGAATATCAAACCGTGCACCATGTCGGGGACAGGTAATTTCGTGATTCTCAACCTCACCATCTCCCAAGGGGCCATCATCATGCGTGCAACAATCATCGATCGCGTAATATTCCCCATCTTGATTTATTATAACGATGGGGATATCCCCAACTTTTATAAATAGACGTTCTCCAGGCGGAAGATCACCGAGATCACAAATCGCTATATATAATAAATCTGACATCGCTCCGCCACTTCATAGAAAAAGGCGGTTAATTTTGTGAATAACCGCCAATTAAGATTTTAAGGAATATGGATAAAATTCAACTGGATTGATAGCCTGTGGGACGTGTGGAATCCTTTTTCGCCTCTCTGATGAGGCTGGAATCGAAGGGAAACCAGAGAATGTGATCAGGAACCATCCAGCCATCTGTTAAATAAACATTTGTCCTGAATTGCACAGCGACCATTTTTTCATCGACTTGAACAACGATGCCCCTGACCCAGTCACGAATTCTGTCGCCGCCCTTTTCATGGTCACAAAAAACCTCTACAGGATCACCAACTTGATAAGTGGCATCCTCTTCTGGTGGTCGCATAAAAGGTGATCTGGCCATTAAACCTCCTAAATGATGAATAATTTCATTAAATACCCAATATTAAACCCAACTTTTTTATTGTAGCAGATTTGATCTGATTTTTCTATGAGTATTTTATAAATTTTGAAATTATCTTTCAGACATTTTCTCGCGAATAGCATCTTTGAAACGCTTTTGAACACCTTCAAAGGGAATTCGCGCCATAATGGGAGCAAAAAAGCCTTCCACAATCAATTTTTCAGCTTCTTTTTCCTGAATACCGCGGCTTAAAAGATAAAAAAGTTCATTTTCATCTATTTTTCCCACCGTAGCACCGTGTGTACAGCGCACATCATCCGCCAGAATCTCCAACCCAGGGATTGAATCAGCCCTGGCACCTTTACTAAGGACCAAATTGCGATTAGCCTGGTACCCATCAGTACCAAAAGCGCCGGGGGCAACGTAAATCATCCCCTGCCAAACAGACCGGCTGTCATCCATCAACGCACCTTTGTATAACAGGTCACTGGTCGTGTTTTTTGCCAGATGATTCTGCTGTGTGTCATGATCAAGGTGTTGATTACCACTTGTAAAATAAAATCCCGAGATTCTGCCCATCGCTCCGGGTTCAACCAAATCAATATCTGAGAAATTCTTGGTGAGATGGGTGCCCATCGCCCCAAAAATCCATTCAAGGCTGCCGTTCGACAAGACTTTCGCACGCTCTCGCGTAAAAGACCACACGTTCTTTCCCCAGGATTGCAGTTCAACAAAATTCAACCGTGCATTACGCGCCACTAAAATCTCAACGATGCCATCATGGAAAATTTGCTGATCTGAGTGATTATGAGGTGAAGCAGATTCATGAACAAAGGTCGCTTCTGCACCTTCGTCCAACCAAATCACCAGGTGATTGATAAAGGCAGTATCTTCTCCCAAACCCCAATAAAGACTGTGTAAAGGCTGATCGATTTTTGTATTGGGTGGGACGTAGAGAAAAACACCATCTCTTGCTAAGGATCCAGCTAGTGCTGAAAATTTATCCTCATCAAAGGAGACAATCTCACCTAACACCTGTCCCAATAATTCGGGGAATTCTGTCTCAGCGGTGCAGAAATCGGTGAAGATCACACCTTGTTCCCGTAGATTATCATCCAAGTGACAGGTTGTTTTTACAGCCCCTGAAATAAGCTGACCTGCACGTTTTTCCCCGGAAATAACTGGATCGAGAAAACGGGCTGGAGGTTCTTGGTTTAGTGAACTTTCTAAGAAGTGGAAATGTCCAGTGCGCAATTTCCGGATATCAGTTCGCCGCCAGGCCTCATCATTTTTGGTGGGAAAAGGCAAATCCATAAAGGACTGCCAAGCCGATTTTCGATAATGCAATAGCTTCTGATTTTTTACCGTGGTTATTTGCTGTTCTGAAAAGGAAAAATCAGATAGTGCCTTATATTGTTGACCGGCTTGTTTTTTTATGATAATTTTTGGGGCATTCGTCATTCGATTCGCTCTTCCTTCATTTTTAGCCAACGGATCCGATCATCTGTAATTGGATTAATCTGTTCATTTCGACAGCGTACTCCATCGGCAGTTCTTTGACTAAAGGCTCGATGAAACCTGAGACAACCATCGTTGTAGCCTCTTCTTCACTCAACCCTCGGCTCATCAGATAAAACAACTGCTCTTCGCCAACCTTGGATACCGTTGCTTCATGACCCAGGCTTACATCCTGTGCGTCAACCTCAATGTAAGGATAGGTATCCGAGCGGGATTCAGGATTCAATAACAGTGCGTCGCAAACCACGTTCGATTTAGAGCCTTCAGCGTTTGGAAGAATTTTTACCAAGCCGCGATACGAAGAACGCCCATTTCCTCGGCTGATAGACTTCGATGTTATTTTACTGCTGGTATTTGGGGCAAAGTGAATCGCCTTTCCTCCAGCGTCCTGATGTTGTCCCGGCCCAGCAAAAGCAACGGACAAAATCTCGCCATGGGCACCCGTTTCCATCAAGTAGCAGGAGGGATATTTCATCGTTGTTTTTGAACCGAGGTTCGCATCAACCCATTCCATAGTGGCGTTTTCATAAACTTTCGCACGTTGCGTCACCAGGTTAAAAACATTATTGGACCAATTTTGGATGGTCGTGTATCGGACCCTGGCATTTTTCTTGACAATGATTTCAATGACACCGCTGTGAAAGGAGTTGGTCGAATAAGTCGGTGCCGTACACCCCTCAACGTAATGAACCTGAGCACCTTCGTCTGCAATGATTAATGAGCGTTCAAATTGGCCGATATTGGCTGAGTTTAATCTGAAATAGGCTTGTAAAGGCAGGTCAACATGGACACCTGGAGGGATATAAACAAAAGATCCTCCAGACCAAACGGCGCTGTTAAGCGCAGCAAATTTATTGTCTTGAATTGGGATGACTTTAGAAAAATATTCTCGGAAGATTTCTGGGTGCTGTCTCAGCCCTTCTTCAATGGAGAGGAAGATCACACCTTTATTTTTTAATTCCTCATGGACACTATGATAAATCATTTCTGATTCGTATTGCGCACCTACACCAGCAAGGTATTTCTGTTCTGCTTCGGGAATGCCTAATTTATGAAAAGTATTTTTTATGGTTTCCGGGATGTCTTCCCAGGTCCGTCCTTCTTTTTCAGTAGGCTTGACATAATAGTAAATATCATCCAAATCTAGATCACCTAGATTTGCACCCCAGTTAGGCATGGGGCGCTGCTGAAAATGCTTGAGGGCTTTCAATCGAAACGCCAGCATCCATTCAGGTTCACTTTTCATCTGGGAAATTTGGTGCACAACTTCTTCATCCAAACCCTTTTTACTTTTATAAACAAAACTGTCAGGGTCGCTGAACCCAAATTGATATTCACCTAATTCATTAAGAAATTCAGTCTCCTTGTTTTTATCCATAGAAGACCTCCAGTTTTCTTCTTTTATGCCACATCTTCCAAACCGTACTTTTCACGCACCCAATCATAACCTTGTTCTTCAAGCAAGAGAGACAAATCCTCCCCGCCTGATTCAACGATACGACCATCAAACATGATATGCACAAAATCGGGTTTGATATAATTCAGAATACGTTGGTAATGGGTGATGACCATGACACCCATCTGAGGTCCCTTTAATGTATTAACCCCCTCGGAGACGATCCGGATGGCATCGATATCCAAACCGGAATCCGTTTCATCAAGGATAGCAAAAGCAGGCTCAAGCACAGCTAATTGTAATACTTCAGTTCGCTTTTTTTCGCCACCTGAAAAGCCTTCATTGAGATAACGTCCACCGAAGGTATAGTCCATCTCAAGCAAGTCCATTTTTGATTTCAACATTTTCCTGAACTCTAAAACAGAAATGTCTTCTTTGGGTGGGTCTTCGTGCCGACGGCGAGCATTGACAGCGGTGCGCAAGAAATTTGCTACGGTGACACCAGGAATAGACACGGGATATTGAAAGGCAAGGAATACACCTTTACGGGAACGTTCATCTGCAGCTAAATCAAGAATGCTTTCACCATCAACCAAAATATCTCCCCCCTCAACTTCATAATTGGGATGTCCCATCACAGAATAAGCTAGTGTTGACTTACCTGTTCCATTTGGCCCCATAATCGCATGGACCTCTCCTTGCCTGACGGTCAAATTCAGCCCTTTCAAGATCTGGGTGCCATCGATGGAAACTCTTAAATTCTTGATTGCTAGTTCCGACATTCAATTACCTCGATATCCTGGATAATTTAATCCTATTTTATCTGAATTATCTTATTTTAATTGAGCATCCGCATTATAGCATGCGTAATTTTGAGTGTCAATATTTAATAGTATTATCTAATAAATTATTAGCAAACCAAACCATTGTTCGGAATTGTCTTACTATTTTCATATTATGGGAAGATGAAATAAATATTTAAATTGCGCACTTTCGCATTGAACACGCCTTACCAAAAGCAGAGTAAGTTCACTTCATCACTTTCCTATTGTGTAAATTATCCAAATCGGGTGTTCCAGGAAAAAATCTATTGGAAAACTGTTTCTAGAAACTGGTCAAAACCGTTCCAAGTAATTTTCGAACTCAGCCGACGAGAAGATCTGAAAACTAAAATCTTCCATTTCGGAATTAAAGAAAAAGGACACACCTACAACTGCAACAACAATTGAATTTATCCAGACAAGTTATGTGGAGGCAGAAAATTTTATGATTGCTGCTTTTTCAAATAATAAGTAATCTCATTAGATTGAGCAGCGCAACTTTTAAAAAATTAATCCCTTATAGTAATGCGTTTTTATTGGAATTTTCTAGTGGTGTGTGATAGTATGAGTAAACAAACTCATATTATTAGAAAGGATTGACTAATGGCCGATAAGGACAAGGAAAAAGGTATTTTTGGTAAGGCAGTCGACGCATTATCCAGCAAAGACGAAAAGAATGAAATCAAAGAACTGGAAGCGGAATTAGCAAAAGCCAAAAGAGAGGCTGAAGCTGCAAAAAAAGCCGTCAAAAATATGATGGATAAAAACGTGGAAGTCAAGAAGGATAAAGTCGACACGCAAAAAGAAATGCAAGAAGCTGAGAAAAGGATTGAGGAATTAGAAAGCCGTTTGAAATCCATGATGGATAAGGATCGCGAACGATTGGCTGCAGAACGCAAACAGATGATGGAAGAAAGACAAGCCCGAGCAGAAGAAGCAAAGAAACCTGACATTGTCACCAAACACACGGTTAAGTCCGGTGAAACCCTGAGCCATGTAGCATTAAAATATTACAACCATGCCACACCCCCCTATTGGAAATTTCTATTGGAGCATAACGAAGAAGTTCTCCAAGGTGATGAAAAATCACTCCGTGAGGGCATGGTTCTCGAGATTCCAGAACTCCCTGAAAATTTGAAAGATTGACATGGCAGAAAACGTAGATCTCAGCAAGATGTTTCATGCGGTCACACAACAGCTTGCGCAGGAAAAAGACACGCTTAACGAAGCAGACACCTATAATCATGATCATGGCGATCACATGGTGCAAATCTTCAGCCTGATCCAGGATGCGGTGGCTAAAAAATCTGAGAAACCTGTTTCAGAGCAGCTTGATTATGCCAGGGAGATTGTTGAAAAGCAAGCACATAGCGGTTCAGGAAAATTATATGCTGAAGGCTTATCCAAAGCATCCGAGAATCTTTCGGGAAAAGATCTTAATCAAAACACCATTTCAACCCTGGTGAAAAGTTTGCTCAGCGCAGACCAACCCACACAACCTAAGGAAGAACCCACTCAGGGAGGTGGACTATTAGGGAATCTTCTTTCTGGTCTCACTGGCGGATCGGAAACTAGCGAATCGGATCAAGGCATCGGTTTAGATGATTTGCTTTCCGCAGGTTTGGCTTTCTACCAATCCAAACAGGAAGGTGACAGCAATACAGAGGCGATCATGGATGCATTAATGTCCGCCAGCCCGATGGGACAATCATCCTACCGCACTCAATCAGGCTCGATTGTCGCTTCCACAATTATGGAATTTGCTAAATCTTTCACAAAATAATTTCTGTTGACACTGAACAAGATGCTGCATAACAGCATCTTGTTCTCCTTTAAATTCAAAAACCTGCGGAATATTTATTATAAATATCTAATATATTGACAAATCAAATTCTGGCGTGCTAAAATCACAACCGTGAATTGGATAAATTTTATCTAGATATTTAGGTTTACCTTATGAAAAGCACGCGTGAGAAAATTTTAAGAACCTTATTAGCCTATCCCAGATCAACCATTAATGACTTGGCAAAAGCTGTGGGAATTAATGGTATTTCCATCCGTCACCATCTCTCAAATTTAGAAGCAGAAAATCTGGTCACTTCCGCTGAGCAGCGTCACGGCGTTGGAAGACCACGTTTGATTTACTCCCTCACAGAAAAGGGCGCAGAAAAATTTCCCACAAGTTACCTCCGTCTGACAAAACGCCTGCTGTTTTCCCTTGAAAAACAATTCTCAAAAGAGACAATCGTTGAAATCTTCGAAGACATCGCTAAGGAGGTAGTCGAGGACTACCATTTGGATTTGGATGGCAAGTCTGATAAAAGTCGGATAAAAATCCTCGAATCTCTTTTAACCAAGGAAGGTTATATCGTCAATTGGGAAGAAAATGAGGATCACTTTACATTTGATGCATTATCCTGTCCGTATCTTAAGGTCGGCTTTGATCACCCCGAAATATGCACCCTTGACCATAAAATTATCACCGAATTTTTCGATGAGCCAGTCGAAATTAAAACATGTATCTTTCAAGGAGATGAGCGTTGCACCTTTTTGATCACTAAGCAAAACAAGGAGACGTCCAATGAATGAGGAAAAACCTGTCAACAGCCCTGTTTGGGAAATTGAAGAAACGCATCCTCAGTACCTCCCGGCTCTAGAAGAAGCGCTTAATGAAATCATGGATCCTGAGTTGGGACTGAGCATCATACAACTAGGTCTGGTAAGAAACATCGAGATCAAAGAAGACCTTGCAGTCGTAACCATGATCCTAACAACGCCATTCTGTCCATACGGTCCCGCCATTATGGAAAGCGCACGAAAAAAAGCTGAGAAAGTCTTGGAGATGTCCACAAAAATCAATTATGGCAGGGAAACCTGGGATCCAACCATGATGGAAGAGGGATTAGGTGATGATTGGGGATTATATTAAACACAAGTCGGTCAAAGACCTGACTTTTTTCATGTAGATGTAGGCATGTAACGAGGGCTGTTTGATTAATTCCCTACTCAAAAAAATTTGTAAATTTCATACCTAAGCTCAGATCTCCGTATACCTTGATTTTTCCGAGCATATACGCGCGCATTGCATCCATTTTTCCAGTCAAGACATTCACACCATCTTCCGCATCCGCCTTAATCGTTAAATCTGGGTTATCGATCTTGGTTTCCTCAATTTGACAGGTTTGATTTTTGATGGTGATGACCCAATTGGATGCTTGATCACCTGAAAATTCGCATTGTACAGTACCGGAGACACCCTTAGCCTGTTCTGGATTGAAATGATTTGGGATTTTCTTCATGATTTCTTTGACATTTACATCTGACATTTCCTCAACCTCTTCCATAATTAATTTTTTCGATTATTATCCAGGCAATTCCCCCCTCTTTTTGAATATTAATTGTCGCATTTTCATCAAAACGACACATTGAGACAATTTTTTTCGGTGCCAGGAAGTTACTGCGCATGAGTAAAAATTTTTCACCAAGTGCAATCAATTTTACCAAGAAATGATTGATATCTGGTTCCTCAATAATCATTTTTCCATTGGGAGCCAGCAAACGCCACATCTCTTTGAGTGTCCCATATTGATCTGCAACATGATGCAGTGCATCCACTAGGATAATCCGATCGAAAACCCCCTCTTCAAATGGCATCCGTTCTGAATGGGAATTAACAGTTTTGAGCCCCTTATTTTTCGCCTCAAATAACATATTGTAAGATGAATCTAAAATGACCAGTCGCTGACTGATCTCTGAAAAGAGAACTGAGACTCTTCCAGTGCCTCCCCCAACATCCAGCAATGTCTGATCAGGATTCAAATCCGCCAACCTGACCATCGTGTGGTCTTTTCTCCGCCCGAAAATTAAATCATAAATTGGGCTGATGAGATTAAAATGATCAAATTTTGCCATAATGAATAATTTTAAAAAATAATTTCTGCGAAACCACGCGCAAGTAAGGCTGCCAGGGTTGCAATCAGCGTCGTCAAACCGATAATTTGCCACATCGCCTTGGTTCCTAATTCCTTACGAATCACAATCATCGTGGCAAGACAGGGGATATAAAACACCACAAAAACAGCATAGGTGATCATCTGAACGGGTGTCAGAACATCTGAGAATTCCATACTGCCCAATGCCTGGCCTAACATAACCAGGGATAATTCTTTCCTTAACACCCCGAAGATCAATGGCACACCCACTTGCTGTGGCAAACCCAAAATCCAGGAAATTGGTCGCACGATGGCGTTTAAGAACACCGCAATATTTAAATAATTCAGAATGGCTAAGATGACACTCCCAATAATTAATAATGGCCAAGCTTCAACAATGAATTCTCGAATCCGCCACCAAGCCTTATTGAACACAGTTCTGACGGTAGGAATTCTGTATACCGGCATCTCAAGGATCAATCCGGGAGAGGTATCAGGTACTAACCGGGAAAGGATACGAGCAGTCAGGGCAATCACAAAGAGATTGAACAAATAAATCGCCAAGGCTAATCCTGGGCCAAGGTAAAAAGCTACCAATCCAAAGACCACTGCCAACCGTGCAGCGCAAGGAACCAGTGTGGATAGGGCAGCTGAGATGAAGCGTTCTCGTTTATCCTCCAAGATGCGAGTGGACATGATTGCTGGAACATTACAGCCAAAACCAAGAATGAAGGGCACAATTGATTTACCATGTAATCCCAACTTATGCATCAGCGAATCCATTAGGAAAGCTACCCTTGGCAGGTAGCCTACATCTTCCAGGATTCCCAAACCAATTAAAAAGGGGATTAGATATGGTAATACAATCGCTATCCCACCTGAAACACCTTGGATCAATCCCACTAAAATTTGTGTTACAAGACCGCTGTCATTACCTAAGAGGGAAATAATCCAGGTTTCAAGTTGTCCAAAAAATGACATCAATGGGCTTTCAATTAACCCACCCAAGCTGTATACCAATTGAAAGAATAAATATAAAATCAGAATTAATCCCACATATCCAAAATAAGGGTGTAAAAGGATATCGTCTAATTTATCTCTAAGCGTAATATTTCTTGTGCCTTGACGGACAACCTGTTCTGCGATGCCATCAGCGAGTTTTGAGCGCTCTTCATTTATGATTAAATCCCCAGCTTGCCCCCTTTGATGTTTTAATCCAGTTTGAATGGATTTGAGATCTGCTTTGATATCTGTTACCTGCTTACCTACCTCTTTGATAATAGATTGATCCCCTTCAAGCATTTTAATGGCTAAAGCTCGAGGTTTTAAATAGCTTTCTACACCCCGTAATTTCTCTTCCAAAACCAGCAATCCATGTTCAACATCTTCACTGTATCTTGGCGGCTCGGGTACATGGTTTTTCTGTCCAACCTGAAAAGCTTGAATAAAACAGGGTTGGATGCCGCGACCCTTTGAAGCGATCATGGGGATGACTGGAATGCTAAAAAGATCCTCAAGTACATTGACATCTATATGGATACCAATACGATCCGCCTCATCCATCATATTTAGTGCAATTACCATGGGAACTTCGATTTCCAGCAGCTCAACGGTCAAGGCAAGACCCAGGGAAAGATGGGATGCATCGAGCACATTGATGACGACATCTACTTCATTGGAAGTGAGATACTTGATTACTTCTCGCTCTGCTGGGTTGGTGCCTGCCAGGGAATAAGTCCCTGGCAGATCAACAACATCAATAATGTTCCCCAGAAGACGAACACTGCTTTCAGTGTAGGTGACAGTTGTCCCAGAAAAATTGCCTGTTTCTGCCCTATATCCAGCAACCTGGTTGAATAATGTGCTTTTGCCGCAATTCGGTTGTCCAATTAATCCAATGCGCATCAAATATCCTCAACTTGGACTCGGGAAGCTATGCCTCGACCAATAGCCACTGATCGCCCCTCCACATCGATCATGATTGGTCCTCCCATTGGTGCATATCGCAAGACTTTTATTTCTTTCCCGGGCGAAAGCCCAAGTTGACGCAATTTAAAGCCAACGCCTCTTCCCCCTCGGTAGTTTACGATGCGAACTGTGTGACCTTTAGGTATTTCTAGTAATGTCATTGAACCTCGTGTCATTCGTTGCAAGTATTCTAACTTTTTGAACCCTTTCAGTCAAGATTCTCCTAATGAGTAAAATCTGGACTTCGATACTAAATTTCATCCCAAGATTTGAAGTTGGATGCAAGTTTGAGTGATTTGATGTAAACTAATTATGATGAAAACCAAAAATAGAAAGCGGACTCAATGAAAGCAATTCGAATTTATGGCATCAACGACTTAAGATTAGAGGAAGTTCCAGAACCCGTTATAGGTGACCAAGACATCCTTCTTCAAACAGCAAGTGTCGGCATTTGTGGTTCGGATGTGCATTATTTTCAAGAAGGAGGCACTGGCAGCCTTCAATTAGATCAACCCCTCATCCTAGGGCATGAATTTTCTGCTTGGATGGGATCCGGAACCAAGAAGAAAAAGCTGGTCACTGTTGATCCCGCCATCCCCTGTGGTCAATGCGAATTTTGTCAGGAGGGAAATCCCAACCTTTGTGAAAACATCGGTTTTGCAGGTGCAGAAGAAACCGATGGCGCCATGCAAGAATTTGTTTCATGGCCTTTAGAGAATATTTACCCTTTACCGGAGCAAATTACCCCCCAAGAAGCTGCACTTTTTGAACCAATTGGGATAGCCATTCATGCCCTCAGATTAGGCAAAGTTTTTCCTGGTATGGAAGTGGGGGTATTTGGTTCGGGTGCCATCGGGCTGTTGACCATCCAAATGGCGAAAATAGCGGGGGCAACACGCATCTTTGCAACCGATAAACTCGAGCATCGCTTGGCATCATCCCTGGATTGTGGTGCGACGGATGTCCTTCTTGCGGATGGAAAAGAGGCAGATCAGATCTTGAAATCTACCGCAGGTCGTGGCTTAGATATAACTTTTGAAGCTGCTGGCGATGATGGTGCCGCAGTAGAAGCAGCAGTTCAATCGTCCAAAAGAGGTGGCACAACCGTGTTGATCGGCATACCCAACCAGGATATTACGAGTTTTACGGCTTCTGCTGCTCGTCGAAGAGGATTAACTATAAAACTATCTAGAAGGATGAAACATACCTACCCCACAACAATTCGCCTAGTAAACCAGGGGTTGCTCAACCTCGACCCGCTCATCACACACCAATTCCCAATGGAAGAATACGAGGAGGCTTTTCAAACAGCTGCCAACCGCCAGGGAGTTAAGGTGTTTATCAATTTTTCATCAAATGATTAGTTCAAAAATTTTATGGGTTATTTGGGTTATTTTTCCTTTCCTGGCATAAAGAAAAATGAATAGTTAGAAGGGAGATGTGCCCACATCACTATTTTGGAGATCATGAGTTATTGCACGTTCACCTCAGAACCAAAAACAATAAACTTCTTCTTTCCAGATAAATCGATTGAAAGTAATTAGGAGATTCAATGGCTTCACTTCCCCCGTTCATCATGACATCAGAGCAGGGATCCTTTGCTCGCAGCACAATCAAAGAGAGAAAGCCCATGATCCTTGATAGAATACTGGCTGATTTCAACTACACACCAGAAATCCGCAATGCCTTAAAGAAATTCAAGGAAGAATTGAGACATGAACCGATTAGGCTTCTCAATGAAAAAACAAGTGATCAAGAGATTTGGCTGGAGGACCTTCGACCCTGGCAGGGAAAGTCCTGGCTGGAAATCCCCTGGTTTCTAGCCGAAGCGTACTTCTATCGCCGTGTCTTGGAAATCGTTCAATATTTCCAACCAGGACCTTGGTTCAAAATCGATCCTTATCGCATACTCAAAGACAAAGAATTAATCTCAGCAATCAAAGTCTTTGTTGATATCCAACCGTCTAAACAACCCACAGCATCATTAGAAGATTTTCAAAATGCTTGTTACCGGGCTCTCTGGGGAAATCGTGGGGATCTCAGCAATTTAAAAGTATTCGAAACAGACATGGGTGCTCAGCATGAAAATATCATTCTAAACCAATCCGAAGAGGCTTACGCTTTCCTCAAAAGAAAACCAGCTAAGATTGCTTATTTTATGGATAATGCGGGAAAAGAGCTGCTTTTTGACCTGTCGCTTATAGATTTCCTTCTCCAAAGCGACCTGGCACATTCAGTGACCTGTTACCTCAAAAATCAACCTTTTTTTGTATCGGATGTTATGCCCAAGGATCTGATGCAATCTATCCATATGTTATCTACCTCAGAAAAATCCTGGGTTCAGGATCTTAGCAAACGTCTAACCAACGCCCTGCACAGCTTGAGATTAACTATCGAAGCCCCTCCCTATTTTACATCAGGTCGCATGTATCGCCGTATGCCTCAAGTGTTAGGAAAACAAGTTGCTGAACATGACCTGGTGATCCTTAAAGGGGATGTCAATTATCGACGGTTGTTTGGCGATCGGCATTGGGATCCCACCACACCAGTCTCCTACGCCGCAGATTACTTCCCCACCAGCTTTTTAAGTCTTAGAACCCTAAAAGGTGAAATCATTCTTGGCGTCACGGAAGAGATCTTGGATAAAATTCGCCAGGAATCCGATCCTGATTGGTTGATCAATGGGAAACGCGGGATGATTACCTTTCAACATAAGTAAGATCATTATCAAGTCAAATGATTATATTTCCACATTAATAGCGTATTCCTAACCCATAAACTATGCATGTCTTGACGGGAAGTTGGTAATAGTCTCATTTCAGGGCTGTTAACGTACTTCAAATATACAGTCATCTTATAATTTCCTTGCATTGCCTTTCATAACAATTTATAATTTAATTAGAATTTTTGTTCGGTTTATGAGTGCCTATGACCAATAAAGAAACAATTGGATACTTTCGAACACATTCCTATTTTGGATTCCTGGAATCCTTGCTTTCACCACAGGACTTGGTGCGCGCGGCTGAAGAAAATCATATTCAAGTCCTTGGACTAACCGATCATCATTTTCTTTCGGGATCGATAGCATTTTATGAAGCCTGCATTATGGTAAACATCAAACCAGTGCTTGGTCTGGAAATCGATATAGATTATCGGGGGTACCAAGGCAGACTTACTTTTTTGGCACAAAATAAACGCGGCTGGTCAAATCTATGCAGCCTGAGCACACTTGGCTTAGCATCTGAAGTGCAAATTAGCATTGAAATCCTTGAGAAGTTCAGCAAAGGTTTGATTTGTTTTGCAGGTGGCGCCTTTGGTATCCTCAGGGCTTTGATCTTTAACAGCCCTGCCCCACAAGGGTTACCAAAAGCGCTTTTGGGTGATCTCAAAAACATTTTTAATCAGCACTTATTTATAGAAATTCAAAGGTTTCATAACGGTCCTTTGAAGAACGAGGGGGAAATAACCCAATTGGCAAAGAAGCACCAGCTTCCTATCATTGCGACACAAAGTATCTACTATAAAGATTTTGCAGATCAAGAAAAATATCGCACATTGTCTGCAATCAGGCACAATACAACACTCCAGGATCTTAAGAGCCATCAATTGCCACCCGCGAGTGCACATTTCCCCTCGCGAGATGAATTTATTTATCGCTTTCGGGATTGTCCTGAGGCGATAAAGAATCACCCGCTCCTCCTGGAACGATTCACTTTTGATCTTCCAATTGGTCAATTACATTATCCGAAATTTCCAACACCACCAAACGTAAGCCAATCAGAATTTCTCCGAGAAAAAGCATACCAGGGCGCTCAAAGACATTATCAAAAGCTTACAAAGGAAATCACTGATCGGCTGGATTATGAATTAGATATCATCTCGGGTATGGGCTATGAGCCGATCTTTCTAATCGTTGAAGATGTCCTTAATCATGCCAGGAGGTTGGGGATTCCCACATCTTCCAGAGGATCAGCAGCCTCATCGCTGGTTGCGCATTGTCTCAATATCACCTCTCCAGATCCGTTGGCATTGAATTTATATTTTGAACGATTTCTCAATCCTGCCAGGAAGAAACCGCCCGATATTGATACGGATATCTCATCCAAAGACCGTGAAAAAGTTATTCAATATGTCTTTGATAAATTTGGTGAGGATCGCACAGCGATGGTCGGAACAATCAACCGTTATCGCCCCAAATCAGCTTTTGGAGATGTTGCCAAAGCTTATGGGTTATCACCTGAAACCATCCGCCAACTCTCGAAAAAATTGCCTTCGTCATTCAGGTTTCGAAGTGATGATGAAACAAATAAACCATTTGCACCCATCAAAAGAGAGGGTTCTATCCCCGTTATTAATAAAATTATTGATGATGCAGCGGCAATCCTTGACCTTCCAAGACATCTCTCGGTTCACCCAGCCGGAATCATCATTTCTCCTTTTCCCATCACCGAGTTAATTCCATTAGTTCACTCTAGTTCCTTGGGGATCAACCATGCCCAATTTGATTTGGATGATATCGAAAAATTGGGCATGGTTAAAATTGATCTCTTAGGCATCCGTGGGCTGACCGTTCTTGGTGAAGTCGCTGATCGTATCCAATCATGGCATATCAGCGAGTATAAGAACGGCCTGGAAGTTTTAGCCACCATCCCTAAAGAAGATTTTCAAACTGCATTGACCGTATCTGAGGCGAAAACAATCGGGTGCTTTCAAATAGAAAGTCCCGGTATGCGAGCCACACTGCGTGAGATCAGTGCAAAAACACCTGAGGATATCATGGCTGCACTGGCATTGTATCGTCCCGGTCCCCTCAAAGGGGGCTTGCGGGATGCTTTTGTCAGGCGCTTTCGAGGCGATGAGCTAGTTGTGCATATTCATGAATCTCTGGATGATTTATTAGACGAGACCTTTGGCGTCATCCTGTACCAGGAACAGGTATTGAGGATTGCCCATGAATTGGGCGGATTATCAATTGCTCAGGCGGATATCCTCCGACGGGCAATGAGTCACTTTGACCCAGGTGGAGTGATGGATACTTTGCGCAAGAATTTTATTGAAGGTGCCGCAATTCGGAAAGGTGTGCCTTCAGAAACGGCTGAAAGAATTTGGGAAATGATGGCAGCCTTTGCTGGGTATGGATTTCCCAAAGCTCATGCTGCTTCCTATGCCCAGCTTGCATGGAACGCCGCTTGGTGTAAAACACATTATCCTGCAGAATTTATGTCAGCCGTATTGGGCTTTGGTGGCGGGTATTATTCCCAGAGGGTATATCTGATGGAAGCACATCGTTTGGGCTTGAAAATCAACCCACCCCACATCAATCATTCGAATCACCGATTTAGAGTCAAATATCCACAAGGAGAGCCCGTATTATACATGGGGCTCGACCAGGTGAGAGATCTAACACAGAACACCATTCAAATTATCCTATCCCAGAGGCCCTATCAATCCCTGGAAGACTTTCTTATGCGCGCAAATCCTCAAAAGAAAGAGGCTGAAAATCTCATAAAATGCGGTGCCCTTGAAGGGCTGACTTACATCCCTGAAGGATTAAGACGTATCTCCCACCAGAGTGTTCCCGGGCAAATGACACTTTTTACCAGTTCAAACCAGCTTGATAATTGGACATTAGACCAACGTATAGCCGCGCAACAAGAAATTCTGGGGGTAAACCTGACAATCTCCCCATTTGAAAGATATTCAGATCAAATCCAGGCTTCGGGTGCTTTATCAACACTGGAAGCCCAGAATAGGATTGGTGAGAAAATCCTGGTTGCAGGTATGCGACAAACCATGCGCCGTTTCAGAACGCGTTCAGGTCAGATGATGGCGTATCTGAACCTGGAGGATTTTGATGGATCATTACAGGTTGTCATTCCACCAAAACTTTACTCTAAACGATATCAGGTTTTACTAACAACAGGCCCCTTTTTGGTTGAGGGTGTTATGGAGAAAGATTCTGAACGTGGAAATGTCAGGATAAGTGCCAGTGATATCACCTCATTAATTTAAGTGTAAAGATTAAGCCTTGTCGGGGGTTTAGGAAACAGCTATACTTGATCATGTCCTACCATTAACTCACCAGATATTTGATGTTGGAGGTTGCATGTCGGACAATCCTTTTCCCTGGTATATGAATGCCATTTTTTATGAAGTCCATATTCGTGCGTTTTTTGATTCTAATAAAGACGGCAAGGGAGATATCCCCGGTTTGATCAGCAAGTTAGATTATATAAAAGACCTGGGTGTTGACTGTATTTGGATTTTACCGATCTATCCTTCGCCGTTAAAAGATGACGGATATGATATCGCAGACTATTACGGCGTCCACAAAGATTACGGCACAATTGCTGATTTTAAGCGCCTTATACAAGAGGCTCATAATCGAGGTTTGCGTGTCATCGCTGATCTTGTCCTGAATCATACTTCCGATCAACATCCATGGTTCCAAAAATCACGTTCAGACCCCAACTCTAAATATCGAAATTACTATGTCTGGTCAGAGACCAATGAAAAGTATTCTGATGCGCGCATCATCTTCCTTGATACCGAAGAATCTAATTGGACTTTCGATGAAGAAGCAGGGCAGTATTTCTGGCATCGATTTTATTCTTCCCAGCCAGATTTGAATTATGATAACCCAGAAGTGCGCCAGGAAATGCTCAACGTAATGGATTTCTGGTTGGAGATGGGGATTGATGGTTTCCGTGCAGACGCGGTGCCCTATCTTATTGAAAGGGAAGGCACCAACTGTGAAAATTTACCTGAGACACACCAAATCTTGAAGGATATTCGTACCCATCTTGATGAAAATTACAAGGATAAAATTCTCCTAGCTGAGGCTAATCAATGGCCAAAGGATGTACGACCCTATTTTGGTGATGGCGATGAATTTCATATGGGATTTCACTTCCCGGTCATGCCACGAATTTACATGGCTTTGAGGAAGGGGGATTCCTCACCCATCCATTGGATTATGTCGCAAACCCCGGAGATTCCGAAGAATACCCAATGGTGTACTTTCCTGCGGAACCACGATGAGTTAACCCTTGAGATGGTGACAGAAGATGAAAGGCAATGGATGTGGTCAGAATATGCCCCCATACCGCGGATGCGCCTCAATCTCGGAATCAGGAAAAGATTAACACCCCTGCTTGACAATATTCATCAAAAAATCCTCCTAGCTAACGCCCTCCTCTATGCCCTACCAGGTGCCCCGATTATTTATTATGGCGACGAGATTGGGATGGGTGATAATATCTGGCTGCCAGACCGGAATGGCGTCCGAACACCCATGCAGTGGGATGATTCGATCAATGCTGGTTTTTCTCAGGCACCTCCGGATAAGTTATATGCACCAGTGATAGATCAAGGTGAATATACCTATAAAGAGATCAATGTTACAGCGGAACAGCAAGATCCAAATTCATTATTAAATAAAATGCGTCATCTTGTTAACGTGCGTAAATCAAACCTAATTTTTGCTTTAGGTGATTACGAATTTCTTGCAAAAGATCAGACGCAATTCTTTGTTGTTTTAAGAAGTTACCAAGAACAAAACATGCTTTGCATTATGAACTTGACAGATCAAAAGCAAGAACTGGCTTTAGAATTGGCAGAGTTTACGGGAAAACAACTTTTTGATTTGATGAAAAAACAGGATATGGGTTCTGTTCAAGATATCAAAACAAACTTTTCACTTTCTCCCTATGAGTTTTTATGGTTGAAACTGTTGTAAAAAGAATTAGGATATTTAGAGTATCAATATGGAACCAATACCAAACGAAAAAGAAAACAGGTTACAAACCTGGCTATCTCAATACATAAAACCCTTGAGTGACAGCCGTCGGGAAGAGATCATTGAAAATATCCGAACCGCATCCTCACCAGGTTTTGATTATTTTTTCTTAGTTTTCCTATCCGGATCTATTGCCACGATTGGTCTGATCAATGATTCTCCAGCCGTGATCATCGGCGCAATGCTTGTCGCCCCACTGATGTCACCGATATTGGGGGTTGGCTTGGGTTCTATTATCGCGGATGCAACATTAGCGCGCGATTCTGTTTCAGCACTCATCCGAGGTGCAATTTTAGCGGTTATTTTATCTGCCCTTTTAACCTTGAGTAATGTTTATCTGCCCTTTGTGCCATCATTGCTTGATATTCCCGACGAGATTTTAAATCGAACCCAACCGACGCCCAATGATTTATTGGTTGCCTTAGCGGGTGGTTTGGCAGCAGCTTATTCACTTTCGCAACCCCATCTTTCAGCGGCATTACCCGGTGTTGCGATCGCAACAGCATTAATGCCTCCACTAGCAACGATAGGTGTGGGTATTGCCCTGGGCCGATGGGACATCGCTGGTGGGGCAACTTTATTATTTTTAACCAATGCCATCACCATTGCCTTTGCAGCAACCCTCGTCTTTTTTCTGGAAGGTTTTGTTCCGAGGTTCAAATCTAACAAAGGGAAACTTCCCCAATCTTTATTAATTGCCGGATTGTTAACCGCCTTATTGTTGATCCCCCTTACAATTATTGGCTTTCGCCTGGTCTCTCAAGCCCAGGACAACCGTTTGATCAATAATATCATCGAGACGGAGATTGCTGAGATCGAAAATGCGGAATTGGTTGAGCTGAACATTGCTCGCTCTGAACAAGGCATTCAGCTTGAAATCACGATCCGTGCTAATTCCCCTCTGAATTACTTTCAAGTTGTTTCACTACAGGAAGTTCTGGTTAGCCGTCTTGAAGAACCCGTATCGCTGATTGTTAATCACATCCAATCAGAGACTCTCGATCCGCTGATTCCCCCGACCCATACACCCACACCAACCATTACAGGAACACCAACACCGGGACCCAGCCCTACACGCACAGCAACACCGACACAGACCGTAACGGTTACGCCCACCCTAACCAATACGCCTTTGCCAACCGCTACACCAACAACAATCCCACCCACGCCAACGCCAAGAACAGCATTGGTATTCTTGGGTGATGAGCTACCCGAGAATAATCTATATCAAGAACCAGGTGGTCCTGTGATCGGTGAGCTTCGTGAAAATGATATATTGTTAGATCTGAATGAGACGAGGATCTTCGAAGGTTTGGTATGGGTGCTTGTAATGGATGAAGAAGGACGTATTGGCTGGTTCCCGGAACGTTTTATGATTTATCCCACACCCACGCTGACTGCTACCAGCACGCTAACGGTTACACCCACAGAATAAAGGAAATTAAGGAGTGATTGTATGAAGGTTTATGAGTGCATTTCTTGCGGATATCTCTATGATCCTGCTGAAGGGGATCCCTTTGCAGGTATCGAACCAGGGACAGCATTTGAAGATCTCCCGGATGATTGGGTCTGCCCAGATTGCGGTTTAGGCAAGGAAGAATTCGAACCGATAGATTAAAAAATTAAAATCAAATAATAATTTATTGCAAATATCATTGACGTCATTTGTTGTTCGCAAAACGTGCGTGGCCTGTGATTTTTTAATTTATTTGTAAGTTTTAAATGGTGGCTTTTTTACTAAGTGAAAACACTTTCTCACTTACCGATCTTATCAAACAAGGCTAGCTTTATAGTAAAAAAGAAACCTCTGATGATTGCCAATCGAAACAACAGTTGGAAAATCCCTATATTTTATTACATAAACTTAATGATCTTTCTCTGCTTTATTCAACTTGAACATAATCATGTTTTAATTGCCAAGGAAATTCAAAGTAGAGGGAAAAGATTAAAATCATTCCATGACAACTATCAAGAAACGACCAAAAATCTTTTTTGATATGGTTAATTTCTATGAAATTTGACAAACAAGATTGATTTATGGATAATTAAGGCTGGAAATTTTCGATCATTTTAATTTCATTTTTCTATATTCACCTTTTTATCATTAAGGGAAATTTTTTGAAGACGACACTCCTTGAAACAGAAAATAGAGGGATAATTGTTAGGGCTGTCGGCGTGGTCGTCGATGTGGAGTTTCAAACTGGGGGCCTTCCCAGCATTCATAATGCTTTAAGGGTTAAACGTGAGGGAAAGAAGATTCTTATATTAGAAGTACAGGAACATGTTGATGCCAACACTGTTCGAACCATCGCCATGGGCTCCACAGAAGGTTTGCAGAGAGGGCTGGTTGTAGAAGACATGGGGGAACCGATTCAGGTGCCAGTTGGCAAAGAGATTCTAGGACGGATGTTCAACATTTTGGGGGAACCCATCGACAATAAAGGCCCCCTTCCTGATGGCCTTCCCTATCACCCTATTCATGCCAATTCCCCCGCATTAAGGGATCAAAAAATTGTCACCACACCATTCATTACGGGCATTAAATCCATAGATTTATTAACGCCCTACCCCCGAGGTGGAAAAATCGGCTTATTTGGCGGCGCCGGGGTTGGTAAAACGATTCTCATTATTGAATTAATGCGCAATGCTACAAAAAAATATTCGGGATATGTGTTGTTTGCCGGTGTCGGTGAGCGCAGTCGAGAGGGTAATGATCTCTACCTAGAACTAAATCAACGCGATGTCATGCAATCAGCAGTCCTAGTTTTCGGTCAGATGAATGAACCTCCGGGTGCAAGACTTCGCACCCCACTCACAGCGCTGACTATGGCTGAGCATTTCCGTGATTATGAAAAAAGACCTGTGCTTGTGTTTATCGACAACATTTTCAGGTACATCCAAGCTGGCTCTGAGGTATCTGCCCTACTTGGTCGCTTACCAAGCGAAGTCGGCTATCAGCCAACGCTCGAATCCGAGATGGGGGCATTGCAAGAACGCATAACAACAACCTCTGCAGGCAGCGTTACTTCAGTCCAGGCGGTGTATGTACCAGCAGATGACATGACAGACCCCGCAGTAACAGCGACTTTTGCCCACCTGGACGCATCTACCGTCCTATCAAGACACCTGGTTGACCTGGGGATTTACCCGGCAATTGATCCACTGGATTCCTCATCAGCATTATTAGCCCCCCACATAATCGGCCAGGAACATTATGATATCGCCATGCAAGTCAAATCGACTCTTGCGCGGTATGAAGATCTGCAGGACGTCATTGCAATATTAGGGATGGATGAATTAAGCGAAGAAGACCAGAAAACAGTCAATAGAGCCAGAAGGATTCAGCGCTTTTTATCCCAACCATTTTTCTCAGCTGAAGATTTCACTGGAAACCCGGGTACTTTTGTTTCATTGGAAGAGACTCTCCGTGGCTTCCAAGAAATTCTACAGGGTAGACACGACACCATCCCTGAACAAGCTTTTTATATGGTAGGTACAATCGATGATGTGATGGAAAAAGCAAGAATAATTAACGAGGGGGAGGTTACTTGAGCTCAAATTCCTCACTGATCCTGAGAATCATCACCCCAGAAGGGATGCTATACGAAATCAAAGATCTTCATTCTGTTACTATTCCTCTTTCCAGTGGTTACCCAATCGGGATTCGTCCAGGTCACGCACCTTTGATTGCAGCAACTGAAGGCGGCAAGATACATTATCGCAACAAAACTATGGAGAGTGAGCTTAACTTATATCCAGGCGTTTTGGATATTCGCAAGGATAATATTACAGTCTTAACTCCGGGTGAAGTCAGTCCTGAAAAACAATTTATTTCACCAACGGATGTTGATTATGATCGATTGATGCGCACACTCGTGAAACAATTAATTCCAGAAGATAACCAGGAAGTCGAATAAATCAACAATAACATGAAAGATAGACCTGAAATCAAACAGCGATTCTATAAAAATATTTCCCTGACTTCCTTGGGCTGGGAAATTGCCATACCCATTTTTGGTGGTGTCTTTATTGGCTATCAAATTGATAAAGCCATCGGAACACAATACATTTTCACCTTATCCCTCCTCTTATTAGGTGTGATTTCCGGTTATTTCAGCCTTTATCGGATGATTGAGCTTGAAATGCTCAGAACAAAATCCGAACATATGCAGTCAAATACGGAAAATGGTGGATCATGAACCTTTCCATATTAATTCCGTTTTCAATACTAGGCGTTGCTCTGGCATGGTTTATTCTTCTCATTCAACGTTTTTCTGTGAAGTTGATTTCTCCAAGCCACGTCAAACTCAGCAAATGGTTGATCATTGGCGGCGCCTTCATTCGCTGGGCAATCATAGCACTGGTGTTTATTGCTGCCTTATCAAAATCTCTCCTCGCTTTACTCATCCTTTCATTTTCCTTTTTAGCTGCCAGGCTTATGATTCTGTTTTTGTGGCAAAACGCATGGAGATTGAAAAAAAGTTTTAGATAAATCAAAGGATCTTTGATGGAAGCTGTTGTACCGCAAGTTGTTTTTTATCTATTTGGGTTACCAATTACAGACACGGTTATTTCTACATGGGTGATGATGATCATCATTATTGGCCTTGCCACAGTGATTAGGAAATATAAACCAGCTGCAGGGGAATGGTTAATCGAGTTCATCAATAATATTATCAGCTCCGTGATGCCGAAGAATGCAAAATTAAATAGGTACCTGACATTATTGGGTCCTTTAGCGCTGTTTTTAGTCTTAGGGAATATCTTCAGCATTTTTCCGTTAATGGTTTCCCCAACAGCCAATATCAACACGACCATTGCCCTCTCGCTTGTGGTTTTCTTTGCTGTTCATGTTTTCGGCATCCTAAAGAAAGGCCTCTGGGGGTACATCAAAGATTTTGCCAACCCGATTTTTATCTTACCTTTAGAAATCATCAGCCAATTTTCACGCACCTTATCCCTTGCTGTCAGGCTTTTCGGGAATATCTTGAGTACAGATCTTATTGTTGCCATTGTTTTTGCATTAATACCAATTATTGTCCCCCTGCCCCTTGCTGCACTCGGCATGCTTACTGGCATCCTTCAGGCATACATCTTCCTTGTTCTGGCTTCTTTATACATCGCTTCTGCAATTGAAGTGGAGGAAATGGAAGAGGAAAGAAGAGAGCTTAAGCAAAAAGTGGCTAATACTTAGACCTTTAGAAAGGATTTTTATTTATGTGGGAACTTGATTCACAAACACTCATTACTGTCATGACAATCCTTGGTGCCACGATAGGCATTGTACTGGGATGTATCGTTCCAGCCATCATGGAAGGGATTGCCGTACAAAAAGCACTGGATGGTATTGCCCGTCAACCGGATGCAGCAAATGATCTGAGGACGACATTGCTTATATCCATGGCATTGTTGGAATCCACGGCAATTTATGTTCTCCTTGTGATTCTTGTCTTATTGTTTGCAAATCCTGTGCTTGATCGATTTTTCTAAATCCAATCGAGGAGATAGCTCATGCTGGAAATTGATCCAGTTACAATTTTAGCTGAAATATTAAATTTCCTGATACTGGCCGTTGCGCTTTATTTTCTCTTTTTCAAACCATTAACCAAACGAATGGAAGAACGTACCCAGGAAAAAGAAGCACTACTAGCCGATGCCAGGGAAAAAGAAAAACAGGCTGAGCAAAAATTAAGCGAAGTTGAACAGAGGTTAGCTAATATCGATGAAGAAATTGAATCACGCTTAGAGAAAGCCTATCAAGAAGCTCAAGAAGAAAGTCAATCTCTCTTAGTGGCTACCCAAGAAGAAGCGGAAAAAATTCTCAGTGAAGCAGAAAAAGAAGCTGCCAAACGGCAGCAGCAAGAAATGGAACAACTGCAGGAAAACCTTGTGGATACCATACTCGATATTTCCTCAAAAATTCTGACTAAGACGACACCCCAGGTTGTCCACGAAAATTTGATTGAAGAACTCACATCAGAGATCTGGGATTTGGGAAAAAGCGACATGCGCCAGGTGAGAACCATTCGAGATTCCCTGACAGAGCGAACGCCTACTGTATATGTATCCACTGCCAAAGAACTCTCTCCCGATCAGCAGCGGTCATTAATTCGCACATTCAGCGCGCTTGCTGATAGCAATGTTAATATGGAAATTGATGTCCTTCCTGATTTAATCGCTGGGATAAGGGTTCGGATTGGAGATTTGGTGGTTGAAAACACTTTGGCAATGGAGTTAACAGAACTTAAATCAGAAGTTGCGGATACTCTGGAAGAGAGCATAGATGTCGAAGAATAATGCTCAAGGTATCAACCAAGAAAATCAAATCATTGAAGAATTCTCCAAACAATTAGGATCCAAACTTCGCTTAGCAGTAGACCGGCAGGAATTTATCCAACAGATTAGGCACCGTGTTGAAGCGGATCGTGAAATCACATCAGAAAAGAGAATCTCAGAAATTGTTGATTCCTTGACCGAAAAATCACAACAAATGACAACACGGGTTCGGTTTCACGATGTTGGAACGGTTCAACAAATTGGCAACGGGGTGGCAACAGTCTCAGGCTTGCCAAATGTTAGTATTGATGAAATCGTAACATTTCCGAATGGGACTGAGGGTATGGCCTTGAACCTTGAGCGTACACATGTTGACCTGATTATGCTGGGAAGCGAAAAGGGAATTCGTGGTGGTGATTTAGTTCAAGCAACGGGAAATCGCCTTAGAATTCCAGTGGGGTCGCAGCTGCTGGGAAGAATTATTAACCCACTGGGTGAGCCATTGGATCGAGATGAAATCATTGAGGCAAGTGAGTATCGCTTTTTCTCATCCATAGCTCCCGGTGTAATAGAACGTGAACCAGTAGATGAATCGATGTTTACGGGCACCAAGGTCATTGATGCACTTTTTCCAATCGGTCGTGGCCAACGCGAGTTAATTCTTGGGGATCGCCAGACAGGAAAAACCACCCTTGCGGTGGATGCAATTCTAGCCCAAAAAATGACTGGCGTGCGTTGCGTTTATGTATCAATTGGGCAAAAAAAATCTTCTACGCTAGCGGTGATTGAGACGATCAAGGAATATGGGATGCTCAATAACACGGCAGTCATCCTCAGCAGTCCAGAGGATCAGCCGGCTTTGCGATATTTAGCACCGTACACAGGCATGACTTTAGCCGAATACTTCTTAGATCAGGGGCTGGATGTTCTTATTGTTTTTGACGACCTCAGCAAACATGCCAATTCTTATCGTGAAATGAGTTTGCTTCTACGTCGGCCCCCAGGTCGAGAGGCTTACCCTGGGGATATTTTTTATATTCATTCAAGGCTGCTGGAGCGTGCTTGTAAATTAAACCAAGCACATGGTGGAGGATCCATAACCGCATTACCCATAGCAGCCACCCAAAATGGAAATATCGCCGCCTACATTCCGACCAACTTGATTTCCATTACCGATGGTCAATTAGTCCTTGATTCAGACCTTTTCAATCAAGGACAAAAACCTGCCATAGACATTGGTCGATCAGTCTCTCGAGTTGGCAGTGCTGCCCAAGAACCTGCCATGAAAGCGTTGGTTGGAAATTTAAAACTTGAACTATCTCAATTTGAAGAGGTGGAACACTTCACAAGATTTGGCACAGAAGTAGATCGAGCAACGCGCCAGCAAATTGAAAGAGGAAAGCGTATCCTAAGCGTATTTCAACAAAAACCTAATCAACCTCTTTCGTTTGCCATGACAATTGTGATTTTATTTGCCCTGGATCGAGGCTACATGGATCAAGTTCCCATATCAATATTACAAACATATCAACAAGATCTAAGAGAGTATTTTTTAAGAAAAGAAACCAAACTATTAAACGATATCAACCAAGAACGCCAGTTAATCGATGAAATAACAACAGACCTAAAAAGGTCATTAAGCACATTTAATGCGGTATGGAAAGAAAAGGAAGGCTGAGGCTTATGAAAATGGTTATGGCTGTTGTCCCCGCCAACACAGCAGATAGAGTTTTGGATGGCCTTGTAAATGCAGGTCATACAGCCACTTACGCTGAAACCCATGGGGGTATGCTGCAGCAAAGCCAATATTCCCTCTTTATTGCTGTAAAAAAAGAAGAATTGGAGACGGTATTGAATATCATCAAAGATAATTGCCACACCAGGGTCCATATGAGCACTCGCTCTCAAGACGAAACCGGTGCAAGAGGAAAATCTCCAGTTACCGCGGAGCTAGGTGGTGCTGTAGCATTTATCTGGGATATTGATCAAATTCTGACATTTTAAGTCCATTCATGATGCAAAACTTTGAGCGCGCCAAATCTCGTCTCAATAACATTCAAGCCATAGAGCCTCTACTGAGTGCCTTAAGAACCTTATCCATGGGTTCATGGCAAATGGCTTTGAACAAAATTTCAGCCATGAAACAATATGAGGAGAATTATCGACATATTTTGGTAGAAATATTGCCTAAAATCGATTTTGAGCGAGTGAGAAAACCCTCTCGCAAATCAAAAGAGCCTGAAATTGCTGACAAAATCCTTCTGGTAATTGGTACGGAAAGAGGTTTATGTGGAAAATTTAATAAAATCCTGGCTGAAAATGTTTTTTCCTGGATTGAATCACAAAATTTGACTTCTTACCAGATCTGGGTCTTGGGATCTAAAATGATTCGTGAATTTGAAAGGATGAACATCGATATCGATTGGCGTTGCACTTTACCAGCCAGCGACTTAAGCACATTCCAAAATGCTTACCTGACCACCCAAAATTGGTTAGAGCAATATGAGAACTATGCCTTCAATGAACTCATCATTCTTTTCAACCAAATCAACAAGGGAGATCAATATAGCTTTTCGACAGTCCCACTTCTACCTTATAAGATATCCCATTCTTTTTCTGATGAAGATAACCAAATCAGAAAATGGCCTCCACCCATTTTGGAGACGAAACCTGAGGATATTTACCATCAGATCATTGAACAATTCATAGCATCAAGCTTTTATCAAATGCTGCTGAAATCTGCCGCAGCAGAACATGCGGCTAGGTTTAGATTGATGGAGGATGCCAAAGGGAATGCGCAGGAAATCATTGAAGATCTTCAAAATATCATCAATACCGAAAGAAAGAAGAAAATAACACAAGAAGTTCAAGAACTGGCATCCGGTGCAGGACTCATAAAAACATAATAAGAACTGAATTCATTATATATTTTCCAATATATATCGAAGGAGCATGAAAATTGAGTGGAAAAAGGAAATTTACAATCGGGATAGATTACGATACACATCAAGCAACCGCTATTTTAGTGAATGTAAACACTGGAGCTTTGGTTGCTTCATCAGTTTATAAATATACCCATGGAATTATTAAAGATAAATTACCTGAGATTGATGTTCCATTAGATAGTGGTTTTACACTCCAGCATCCCAAGGACTATGTCAATGCTCTAAAGCGGACGGTACCAAAGCTTATTAGAGAAAGCCAAATCGATCCCGAACAAGTTATTGGAATTGGTGTTGACTTTAAGGGTTCTACCGTCATTCCGACAACTGATGACGGCACACCATTGGCTTTGATCGATGAATACCAAAAAGATCCACATGCCTGGCCAAAATTATGGAAACATCAAAATGCAAGAGAAAAAGCTGACAGAATCACCCAGCTTGCTAATGATCGCTTTGAGACATTTATCGATCGCTATGGTGGACGGATAAATGCCGAATGGTTCTTCCCAAAAGTGTGGGAGATTTATGATGATTCCTCCAATATCTATCATGCAGCAGATCGGATCATTGAAGCTGCCGATTGGATTGTTTGGCAGTTGACAGGACAGGAAACCCGCAATATCTGTGCAGCTGGTTATAAAGCCCTCTGGTCAAAGAGCGATGGCTTTCCACTAGAAACATTTTTCAGTGCCTTGGATGACGGTTTGACAAACGTAGTGGATGAAAAAATGAAGCGCCAAACCACACCTTTAGGCGAACAAGCTGGTGAGTTGACTGAAGAAGCAGCAAAATGGATGAAACTTAACCCAGGCACGCCGGTGGCAGTAGGGATTTTGGATCTGCATGCAGCAGTTCCAGCTGCCACAGTTGCAGAACCTGGTAAAATGGCCTTGATCCTGGGGGACAGCTTTGTGCATATGATCCTATCTAACAAAGATTATCGTGTTCCTGGAATGTCTGGAATGGTTGAAGATGGCATTGTTCCGGGTATGATCGGCTATGAAGCTGAGCAAGCTGGTGGCGGCAACCATTTTGCTTGGTTTATGGAAAATGCAATCCCAACTGACTACTTAAAAGAGGCGAATAAACGCAAAATTTCAATTTATAAGCTCTTAGAAGAAAAGGCTACACTTCTAAAACCAGCCGAATCTGGCCTGATAGCTTTAGATTGGTGGAATGGCAACCGGAGCATTTTGACAGATGATGATCTGACGGGTTTGATTCTTGGTTACTCCTTGGAGACAACACCAGAGGAAATATACCGCGCCCTTCTTGAAGCAACCACGTTCGGAACACGCAAAATCTTTGAAACCTTTATTGCCAGCGGTGTTCCAATAAATGAAATTGTTGTTACCGGTGATGGACCGGTTCACAATAGTTTACTTTTAAACATTCTCGCAAATGTCACCAAAACAGAAATCAAAATTGCTGGATCAAGACAGACATCTGCTCTAGGTGCTGCGATTCATGCTGCCGTTGCCGCAGGTGAATCGAAAGGCGGATACGGGTCAATCCCTGAAGCCAGTAAGCGCATGGCGCATCTTAGTAACAAAACTGTTGTTCCCAACAATAACGACAAAAAAACTTATAACCGCTTATATTCAGAATATACGCTGTTGCATGATTATTTTGGATATGGACATAATAATGCGATGAAGCGTTTAAAGAACTTAAGGACCACCATTCTTGAAAAGAAACAACGCTGAACCTTTGTTAATTTTAGTTAGATGAAAATTTTTGGATTTCTGTGGAGTTAGTAATTTATGCGCAATATACAAGCGGAATACATCAATCATTGATCATCCAATTATGATCGTTTTTTGGTAGTGTGTTTCTGAAGAGTATAATTTATTTATATAGTTTCAAAGATTGGAGGAAACGGAGTCATGGCTAGTGTAACTTATAAAGATGTCACAAAAATGTTTGGCGACGTCACTGCTCTTAAAGATGTGAATATCGATGTTGAAGACAAAGAATTCCTGGTTCTTGTTGGACCTTCCGGATGTGGAAAAACCACCGCATTAAGATGTCTAGCCGGATTAGAGGAGGTCACCGAGGGCAAGGTTATGATCGATGATGAAGTGGTGAATGATGTTGCCCCGAAAGATAGGGATATCGCCATGGTTTTTCAGAGCTATGCCCTTTATCCCCACATGTCTGTTTTTGATAATATGGCTTTCGGCCTTAAGTTGCGGAAGGTAGCCAAGGATGAAATCAGGAACAGGGTTGAAGATGCCGCCGAAATTCTAGGCATCGAAACGCTGCTTGATAGAAAACCCCGTGAGCTGTCTGGTGGTCAAAGACAGCGGGTGGCTGTGGGTCGTGCAATTGTGCGTGAGCCAAAGGTTTTCTTATTTGATGAGCCTCTCTCAAACCTGGATGCCAAATTACGCGTGCAAACTCGCGCTCAGATCAGCAAGCTCCACCAACGGCTTCAAACTACTTTTATTTATGTGACGCATGACCAAACAGAAGCGATGACCATGGCTACTCGCATCGCGGTACTCAATAAAGGCCTCCTGCAGCAAATGGATACGCCTCAACAACTCTATGACTACCCAGGAAACCTTTTTGTTGCTGGTTTTATTGGTTCCCCATCGATGAATTTTTTTGATGGCAAGATCATCCGTGAAAACGGCAATTTGTATACAGATTTATGCAGTTTCCGGGTGAAAGTACCTGATAATCGAAAAGAAACTTATGAGAAACTGATTGATCAGGAAATAATTTTTGGGATCAGGCCAGAAGACATTCACAACCCCGAATATGCACCACCATCAATTACCGCCGATGAGGTTGATGTTGATGTTGATGTCACAGAATTAATGGGTAATGAAATTTTCTTATACTTAATCAACGGCGATCACAATTTTGTCGCCCGGGTGGATCCACGAACGAGGGTTGAGATGGGCGATAAAATGAAGGTCGCCTTCAATGTTGACAACATGCACATCTTTGACCCCTCAGAAGATCCAGAAAATCCTATTGCTGTTCGTTAGAAAGTTGAGTCAATCTGGAATAAACAAAGCGATCTAAACGAATTAGATCGCTTTTTCCATTAAACAATCACCTTTTTCCCATGTTTTCGACTGAAAAAGATGATCGATACACTTATAGTGAGGCTAAAAATTCCAACAAAAATAAAGGCATCTCGCCAAAATCGCATTGGAAACAAACGGATCAGCGTATCCGAAGTGTAGAATTGCCATGTTCCGTTTTCAAAAAATATTTGGTGGAACCAAGTAAATAATTCACTAAAACTTAATACCACAAAAACAAGTACAGCCAAGATCAATCCAATTGTCGCCCACCCCCCTTGCCAATATGCCAGAAGAAGGGATTTTTTGCCTGCTATTTGATTTAAAAACAAACTGCCAATCAATAACACGATCATGAATAAGGCGAGCGCAATTCGCATTCCTGAAACAACGGCTTTAACATCCTCCATGTGACTCAATTCACGCTGATTGAAGATCGGCTCGCCATTTTCAAACTGCAGATCCTCAAGATAATCAATCTCTTCATTGTTGGTCAAGTAATTAATTGAAGGTTCAGACCAACGTAACCGATCCTGAAGGCTGAAACCAAAAGGATCATCAGGGAATCCCGGAAGACGGTATTCCACTCTAGCGAAAACAGGAGAAATTAAGAATCGAATCGAAAGCATCAAGATGATGGGTGGAATGATGACCGTCATCATCCATTTTAAAATCTTCGTAACGAGGCTTGCTTCCTTCAATATAAACCCTCCATCCCTCCAGATAGTAGAAAATCAACGACAATCTTATTTGTCAGCCATTCGATAGGCGTGCGATCATCAGTATAGACCTGGGTCCTCTCCGGTTCAGGCTGGCGATTATTGATTGTGATTGCCATTGCTTCCAATAGCAGTGGATGGACCTTTTCACTATCCAAATAGCGATAATTTTCGATCAAATTGTCCCAATCCCCGGGTTTTTTGGTGGCAAAAAGTATGGTATTAAATGAATTTGGCAAATCGACAACAAATATTGTCGGGAATATCTGACGTATGGTGGTACCAAGATCATCAACCAGTGTTCTGTCCAAAGGACTTCTTCCAATGTTGATAACCATCACCCCGTCATCCGTTAGGTGATCAAATACGATTTGGAAGAATTCTAAAGTCGTCATATGCCAGGGAATGTAGGGCGGTCGGTAAGCATCTACGCTGATAATATCGTAAATTTCATTTGAATGAGCCAATCCCCAGCGGCCATCCTGGACAAAGACTGAGAGGTTCGGCTGATCCATATGGAAATAGTCATACCCCACCCTGACGACCTTCGGATCTATCTCAAAACCATCAACTGAGAGGTCAGGATAGACAGTATCCGCTTGTCTTGCTGTGGTGCCAGCAGCCAAACCTACAATAGCCATCCTTTCGATAGTATTCATTGGTTGCGGTGAAGCATTAAAAAATGGTGCCACCAAAACCTGTGACCAAGGACCGTAGTAATTCAGTTGAGTTGGATGATAAATCGAATGCACTCCTTGTCCCTCATTGAGTCGAAGGTATTTATAATCATCCTCTTCCACCACTTGTATGTAATTGTATGAAGATTCGGTTTCATAAACCAGATTTTCTGTTGCTTTATCCGCACCACGGGCACCAAAGATCCACAGGAATACTAGCACAAGCGGCATCCATGCATATCGGAACCATGCTTTCCCGCTGACGGTTATAAAAAAACCGATCGTAGCCACAAGCATCAGCAAACTGCTGAAAAAGAGGAAAGTACGATAGGTGCCAATGAGGGGAACAAGGATGAGCACTGGTAAAAATGTTCCGATGAAGGAACCCAGTGTGGAAATCGCTGACAAAACTCCCGCAGTCTTTCCAGCAGATTGTTTATCATTGATGGCTAAACGCAGGGCAAACGGTGAAACCATCCCGAGCAAAATAACCGGGATGATGAAGAGTAAGAGGATCGTAACAAATGCGCCTGCTAGGATTGGCATTTGTAAATGATCAAAGGCATTCGCTGTGATTCGTAGAATTGGACGGGAAAGCATGGGAACCAGGCCAACCGTAAGACTAGCCCACATCAAGACTCGGAAGAATACTTTATATTCAGGCGATTTATCCGCCAGTTTTCCCCCTAGCCAATAGCCAATCGTCAAATAAATTAAAATCAGTCCGATGACACTCGCCCAGACAAGATTGCTGCTGCCATAGACATTGCCAATTAAGCGAGAAGCCGATAATTCGACAGCTAATGCAGTCATTCCTGTAAAGAAAACGGATACCAAAAGAAATTTCTTTCGCAAAAAGCCTCCAAAAGACATAAAAGATTGGACTATAATTGCAATTGTCAATCAACTTAATTGTTTTAACGCTATCATTTATACCCCAAAGCAAAGCATGAATGCATAAAGATAGGCAATTAGCTATTAATTATGACAATATTGCTGGAGATTATGATCGTCGCTATCATAAGAATGCCAGCCAAGGTGTCCTGGAGGCATTAGGATCAATTCTAAGCGACTTTAAGCCTGATATGGTGCTGGAGGTTGGATGTGGCACCAGCCATTGGCTGAAAAGCATCAATTCCTATGATGCCCAATATTTAATTGGTCTGGATAAATCCTTAAAGATGCTTAAAGGGGGGCTTCAACACGATCGGTTGGTATTGTGCCAGGGAGAAGCAGAAAACTTACCATATCCCCAGAGAAGCTTTGATTTTGTTTTCTGTGTAAATGCGCTCCATCACTTCAGTTATCCAGAAAAATTCATAGTTGAAACCTATCGAATCCTTGAGAAGCAAGGCACCATAGCCATCTTCGGTATGGATCCATCTGATGCGCGCAATCGTTGGTATATTTATGACTTCTTCAAAGGAACTCGAGAGCGAGATTTGTTCAGATTTCCAAATTGGTCTCAAGTGACGGATTGGATTCTTTGGGCTGGATTCGAGCCATATTGGCTATCAGATATTGATTTGATCCATGACCCTAAATCGAATGGGACGGTTATGGAAGATCCCTTTCTCAAAAAGAATGCCTGTTCACAGCTAGCCCTCTTATCAGGAAAAGAATACAGAACGGGAATTCAAAAAATCAAGCAAAACATCCATAGAACCAAGAACCAGGGGTTTTCTTACCCAAATGATATTGTCATTTCTATGTTGTTGGCCTTAAAATCATAGCAATATTTTGCCTAATGGAACAAAAAAAGCCCTTTTTCCGGGCTTTTTTCTAAGGCTGGGGGTGAAGGATTCGAACCTCCATAAACAGATTCAGAGTCTGCTGTCCTGCCGTTAGACGAACCCCCATTTGTTAACTGGGCTATATTCTACCAAATAGCAAAAAAACTATCAAGAGGAAAAGCACCATTAATCATAAACATTTTCATTGAGGTTAATAAAATAAGTTTTAGTTTACCAAGCCTATTCGGTAAAATGAAAATAAACAAAACGATTAAGAGGAGAAAAGTGATGCCCAAAATGACCGAATTAAAACCGGGCGAACTATACCGGAAATGCGATCCGCAATCATTAGGATTCAAAACAACCCAAGACATTGACGGAGATGTCAACATCATCGGACAGGATCGCGCCTCTGATGCAATCGATTTCGGGATACACATCCCCTATGCTGGATACAATATCTTCGTTTTGGGTCCGACAGGTGTAGGTAAACGGGAATTTGTTCAAAAATTCTTTGAAGAAAAAGCCCTTTCGGACGAAACACCCTCAGATTGGATCTATGTTCATGATTTTGAAACGCCAGATCAACCTGATGCGATAGAATTACCTCCTGGCATGGGGAAGGTATTTAATAAAGACATTGAAAATTTGATTGAAGACATGCAAACTGCGCTTTCTGCTGCCTTTGAGAGTGAAGAATATCAAAACAGGCGGCAGTCAATTCTTGAAACCTTCAAAGAAAAGCAAGCGGACCTATTTTCCGAATTGCAGGAAAAAGCCACAGAAGAAGGGTTGGCGATGATAAAAACGCCCTCGGGAATAGCCTTTGCTCCACGTAATGAGGATGGGGTACTCTCTCCCGAGGAGGTCAATCAACTATCTGAACGAGAGCGGGAGGGAATCAGAAATAAAATTGAAGGCCTTCAAGAAGAACTTCAAAAAATCCTCCAGCAAGTGCCAACCTGGCAGCGCAAAGCCAAACAAAAAATGAACGAATTAAACAAAGAAATGGCTAATTTTGCGATTGGCGGATTGATTAATGAGCTGATTGAAAAATACCAGGACCATTCTGAGGTTGTCGAACATATCAAGCAAATTCAAGATCAGGTTGTTGAGAATGCCGATGCATTTCTTTCAAATAATGGCCAGGAAACGCTGAATATTATTGGAATTGTCTCTCAAAGACGGGATGAGGGAGCCATGCTCATGGATAAATTTAAAATCAATGTCATTATTGATAATTCAGATTTAGAAGGTGCTCCTGTCGTTTTTGAACATAATCCTACCTATCCCAACCTAATTGGCAGAGTTGAACATTTCGCTCAGATGGGAACCCTGAGAACAGATTTTCGTATGATCAAACCTGGGGCAATGCATAAAGCCAATGGTGGTTATCTGATCCTTGATGTTCGAAAAGTTTTAACCCAGCCTTATGCCTGGGAAGGTTTAAAGAGAGCGTTGCAAGCCAAAGAAATCGAAATCGAATCCATTGGGCAAGCTTTGAGCTTGATCAGTACTGTCTCTTTAAAACCTGAAGCGATTCCACTCAATATAAAATTAGCCCTGGTTGGCGATCGCCTCCTATATTACCTGCTGGTCCAATATGATCCTGAGTTCTCAAAACTTTTCAAAGTACAAGCGGACTTTGAAACTGAAATTGAATGGGACAGTGATAACCAAGAACTATATGCTAAGCTTATTGCCAGCCTGATCAAGAAGAAACATACGATACCCTTCGAAAACACCGCTGTAGCCAGGTTGATTGAAGAAAGTGCAAGGCAAGCCAGTGATGCAAAGCGCCTCAATACTCGACTGCAGGATTTAAGTGAACTGGTCGTTGAATCTGACTTTTGGGCGAAGAAAAATAATCGTAAAGTGGTGACACAGGATGACGTTCAGAAAGCTATCGATTCGAAGATCAAGCGAGCCGATCGTCTACGTGACAAAGTTCAAGAATCAATTCTCCGTGATATTAATCTTATCAGCACAGAAGGTGAGAAAGTCGGACAAATCAACGGTTTATCAGTATTCGCCTTGGGAGATTTTATCTTTGGAAAACCAACCCGCATCACAACCCAGATCAGTCTTGGAAAGGGGAAGGTGATTGATATTGAACGTGAGGTGGAAATGGGTGGTCCAATCCACTCAAAAGGTGTATTAATCCTAGCAGGATTTCTAAAAGGACGCTATGCCCAGGATGTCCCCTTGAGCCTTTCAGCAAGTTTGGTCTTCGAGCAATCATACGGCGGTGTCGACGGTGATAGTGCCTCTTCCACAGAATTATATGCGCTCCTCAGTGGAATTGCTGAAGTGCCATTGAAGCAAAACCTGGCAGTGACTGGATCGGTCAACCAACATGGTCAGGTCCAGGCAAT
>Ga0207796_1000039_pt1 | contig 56104 bp, 107 predicted proteins | sample Pon1CUnioCityCA_6_FD_187274 | JGI IMG/M metagenome (GOLD analysis project Ga0207796, IMG submission 187274) | Marine sediment microbial community from Union City, CA, USA - Pond 1C Sediment 1 (SPAdes) | ecosystem: Environmental > Aquatic > Marine > Intertidal zone > Salt pond sediment ... | reverse complement strand
GTTTCCCCTCGAAGAGGTGAGGGAGATGCTTCGCTTCGAGCACAACGGCACGAAGATGCGCCTGCCGTACAACGCGATCATGACCTACCGGGGCGCGAGCCCGGAGACGGGAGGCCCGGTGCTCATCGCGTCGTTCCAGTTGGACGTCACGAATCCCGAGCCGAGCGGGCTGACCCAGCAGGAGATCGACGTCTGGGGTCTGATCAGGCAGGCTGGAGATGGTGGGATCACCTATCACACGCTGGAGACCATCATGGACGGCACGATGTCTCTTCAGGTCATCGGGAAGGTGGTCCGCTCGCTGGTGGAGCGCGGCCTGGTCGCGGAGTGCAAACACCGAGAACGCCGCAAGGGTGCGCCCCCCAGGAAGCTGTGGAGGTCCCTGTCATGAAGCCGAGGCCAGAGGAGCACACGCTGGACTACATCTACGACCCGGACGACTTCGACGAGATTGTCACCTGCGTGAAATGCGGGGCGACGAACTCCGAGATCCTGACCTGGTGTCCGGGCGAGTGCCTGAGCGAAGAGGCGAAGGAAGCCTGTCGCGATGGTGGCAACGTCTTCGACCTGGAACGCTGGCGAGGTGAGCACGGCAAGCCTCACTCGCCACTCTTCGAGGAAGACGAGGATGCAGAGGGGTGGGAGTAAATGTTCGAGAAGGCAGACATGGGCGAGAAGGGGTGGAACGAGTACAGGGAAAGGGTACGAAAAGCAGCCCTGAAAAACCCTGGGTCGTTCTGCCGGGCGGACAACCGCTGGCTGGGGGAAGACGTGGTCAAGGCGGTCAACGATTGGGTCGAAGCCAACGGCGGGCAAGACTACCTGGACGAGCTAGAGAGAAAGGCCAAGGCAGCCAGTGACGCCTTCGGGAGAACCTTGCTCATGCCGAGCGTGGTGAAGGGGGTGGAGTGATGTTCCCAGAGGCGATCATCATCGGCGCGCTGTCGTTTCTCGCCGGTCTGCTGTTCAAGGCGTACTGGGCGAAGAAGGAAGAGGACCGCTGGCGCAAGCTCCTGTACCAGTCGAACGACGACCGCCACCATGCCGTCTACCGCTGGAACGTGACCTCGTGCCGCATCGGGGCCATCCGGCGCATGGCCACCCAGGTGCTCGAAGAGAGGGGCGGAGAGGGAGGTCCCTACCGCTCCGACCCCAGCAAGCTCCGCGAGGTCTTGGAGCACATCCGGGACAAGGCCAACGAGAGCCTGAAGGAGGTTGCGCTAGAGGTCGGCTGCTTCAAGTCTCTCGAAGAGGCCGCTGAGTACGTCGCCAAGCTGGACGACTCAGCAAGGGAAGCCAGTGAGCCACACGGGGACTCTCTTGCCTACCCGATCATCGTTCGTCACAAGGAATGGGATGGGACCTGCTGGCACGTCGTCTACGGCTCAGATGACCAGGGCGAGGCCCCGGAGAAGTGCGAGAAGTGCGCCCATCGAGAGGGGTGGAGAGAGAACGAGTGCGGCATCGGAAACCCGGCCTGGCCAGATGCTTTCTGCGAAGCCTTCTCCCTCTCGAAGCCACCCATCAATGCCGACCGGATGAAGTACAGCGTGGACCAGGAGACCGGCGTCGTCACCATCGAGTACGAGACCCTGGATGAGGTCGAGCCAACGGAGATCCCTCCGCCAGGGATGAGGGGGATGAGCACATGATGGGAAGACTCGACGTGCGTCCAGGAGGCCCATGCGCCCACTGCAACGGCAAGGGGACCGACCCGAAGAATCGGAAGCGTCCGTGCCCAGTGTGCCACGGCTCGAAGGTGAAGCTCGTCTGCGAGAGTTGCGGCGAGGACATGCCGTGCTCAGGGACCAGGGACGGCATCTTCGACCAGACCTACTGCATGAAGGGAGAGGCCGATGTTTGACTTCGACCCCATCTGCGACTGCGGGAAGAAGGTCGTGGACAACATCTGGCCCTGCAAGCACTGCGGGAGACCCGACCCGCGCAATCGCATCAGGCCCGGACGCGAGGTCATTCTCACAGTGCTGAAGAAGCGGTCCACGCCACGCTTTGGCCCAGAACTCTCCTTCGTCTGGAACCCCTACATCCCATGCCCACCGGAGGACTCATGAAAATCAACCACCGGACCATCGGCAAGTACAGCGGGCCGGTCATCTACGGCACCGAGGTCGTCAAGCCCCCGCCGCGCAACAACGGGCACGCGGGCCGGGCCTTCTGGCTCACCGGCCAGGTCGAGACCGGCAACCGCCTGGGCTCCGTCATGATGGCGGACGGCACGGGCTTCACCATCGGCATCGACCAGCACATCGCGGTCTACCCCCGCGAGCTTGCAGACGAGGACTTCAACGCCGAGGACGACCAGGGCGGGGCCTGGGCTCTGCTCGCTGCCCTGGAAGTCGCCCACGCGCCCGTGAGGATGCTCTGGGAGGCGTTCGCCCAGCACGGCTGGTACGTGGCTGGCGACGGCACCCTGCGCTGGATCAGCGGGGGCAAGCACAAGGTCAAGAACCGACTGCTACACCACAAGGGAGGGGGCCTCGTTCACGGAGCGGTCATCAGGGACACGGTCACACCGAAGGGCGGGAAGGTCGTGAAGGTCTGCCAGAAGGAGCAGGCCCGCGAGTGGGCCGCGATGCTCCACGAGTTGACCTCCGCGCCAACGAGCCGCGACGTCCAGGTCTCCTTCGGGATCAAGCACCTCTGCCACCGGGTTCGGACCCGGAAGCTACGCCTGGCCGAGCACCGCCGCCGCGTCACCCTCCAGCAGGCTGTCTACGGGTCCGAGAACGACATCTCGGTCACGAGCCGGGAGCACCTGGGGGAGGCCCTGGACCTCGCCCTGTGCGTGTTCCACAGCTACACCGTCAACGCCCCCAGCGTGGCCTTCAGGCTCATGGAGCAGACGCTTCGGGCGACGGGGTGGAACTCTGCGTGGCTGGAGGATGACGACCGCCGCACGGGCTTCGCCGTGAACCTGCTGGCCGGGCTGAAGGCCGAGAAGTATGGGCGGTGGGACAAGCGGTGGGCACGGACACGGAAGGCTGCGATGGCGGTCGGATGGTGGGACGGGGCTCTGTTCCGCCGCCCCACCGGAATCATGACGCCCTAGTCGCGGGCGCAGGGGTACTCGGTCCCCATGTGGTAGACCCAGCCGTTCTCACACTTCCCGCTCCACTGGCAGCCGACACACTTCGCGGGGCGATTGTCCGCCTCGTACTCGACGCCGGTCTCGGCGGCGAGGCTCGCGATGGTGACGTCGTTCGCGGGGACCGCGAAGCCCATCGACGCCGGGGTCGGCACCGTGTAGGCGTTGCGAGCCGCAGCCGCCTTCTCGTAGGCGACGGCGAGGAGTTGGGTCCTGGCGTACCGGAGAGCGATCCGGCGACCCATCTCCAGCGCCTTGCCGCGCAGAAGGTCGGACTCCGCGCGACCCGCGCTGCGCCCCTCGGCGATGACGACGGTGACCAGCCAGGAGCCGGTCTTCGCGTGGGACTGGCTGAACCCACGCTCGTTGTCGTGACGAGTGGTGTGGGTAGCCTGCTCGTCAGAGGTCTGACGGGCGTAGAGGAGTTCGAGCGCCCGCACGACGGCCACGGGGCTGCGGTGAAGCGCGTCCTCGATGCGCGCGACGAGAGCGCGCTCCGCAGCGGCCTGGGTGCGGTTGCGGCGCACGCGGCCAGCGGGCAGGCTCGCCACGGCGGCGAGGTCGGTGGTGGAAAGGGTCTCGAAGGTGTTGGTGTTGGTGTCGGTCATGTTGTCCTCCGCTCCGTTCATGCCATAAACTTATGCACTGGTTTGCGATAGTCAACACCCCCTGGTGACGATTTCTCGCTTTTTTTGACCCCACCTCTGCCCCTTATATATGTCTCTTGTATACCTTACTATAGGCCAATGGAATCATTGCGCTCCGCCGTAGCTTCAAGGTGTCAGAGATCTGCCCCTTCATCCGTCTCTATTGGCGTGGAAGGGAAAAGAACAGCACAGCCTGACTTTCTTCATGACATGGTGTTGACAGTGCCAAACCACACCTTAGATTGATTAGGCGAGACGGAGGAACCATGGCCGACACCACCACCAAAATCAACGCTCTTCTCAGGGTCGCCGCCAAGGACAGCGGCGCGAGCGCTCACGAGGCCCACACTGCGGCGACGTGCGCCGTGAACCTCGCCCGCAAGCACGGGCTGGGTCACCTCGTGGCTCGCTCCCTCAACGCGCAGGCGAAGGCTGCCGCGCGTGTGGCCCGTGTCGAGGAGCAGGCTGCGCCCGTGGTCTCCGACGCGACCATCGAGTCCGTGGCCGACGCGGTGGACGGGCTCGTCAACCCCCTCTACGACCTGTGGCTCGATGCCCAGGGCGGTAGCTCCTACGCCGGGGCTGCCTACTTCGAGCGCGCCTACACGGCCCGTCGCAAGGCCGTCAAGCACTACGCCTGGGCCGTGCCCAGCGAGGAAGCCATCCGGCGCATCGTCGAGTGCGGCCCCGTGGTCGAGATCGGCGCGGGCTCTGGGTACTGGGCCAGCCTCGTCGCGCAGTTGGGCGGAGACATCGTGGCCTTCGACCAGCACGACCCGGAGAGCAACCCGGACTACCCCTTCGAGCAGGGCTGGTTCCCCGTGCAGAAGGGTGGCCCGGAGAAGGCCGCAGAGCACAGCGACAGGGCTCTGTTCCTGTGCTGGCCTCCCTACAACGCGCCCTTCGCCGCCGAGTGCCTGAAGGCGTACACCGGCAACACGCTCATCTTCGTGGGCGAGGGCTGGGGTGGCTGCACCGCCGACGACGAGTTCTTCAACATCCTGGGTGAGGGCTACGGGTCCTGGGATGACGAGGGCAACGAGATCAAGCCCGACCTGGGCGACGACTGGGAAGAGGTCGAGACCGTGACCATCCCCAGGTGGGACGGGATCAACGACTACATGACGATTTATCGGCGCGAGGGGTGTTGACAATCGCAAACCAGTGCTTAGGTTATGTGCAGGACGGGAGAGACACCATGACTTACACCACCCAAGACCAACTCGCTGACCTTCAGAACGACGCCGACTTCGAGGCGTGGGCGGACGACCGCTGCGCTCAGTTCGAGGCCGAGGAAGACGCTCGCCGCTGCCTCGGTGGCGCGAACGACGCGCGCTCGACCGGCTGGGTGGACTGCACCGAAGAGGAGAACGCCTACTACGCCGCGCTGGAGGCTCGCCTGGAGGCCGAGGAAGAGGCCCGCTTCGCGTGCGAGGGCATGGACCCATTCTGCTTCTAGGAACGAAGGAGGACATCATGGCTTACGACCCCGACTACAACCCCACCTCGAAGGAAGCCGCCGTGGACCTGTGCCGCGAGTTGGGCATCGACCCGGAGAAGTTCTGGGGCGTCGTCAATGACTTCGCCTGCGATGCCTACTTCGACGGTCAGGTGGACATCATGCAGAACGGCCCGGCCCACCTCGCCCAGGGCAAGCGCATGTCCAAGGACCGCGCCATCGACTGGATCGGCGAGGTCTACGAGCCCGGCCCGATGGACACCCCACTGGGCAAGCACATCGGCTGACAAGCCCCCCGGGTGTCTCCTGTAACTCCGTGGTGAAAAGTTACAGTGGCCTGTTGACAATCGCATTCTAGTGGCTAGATTGTGTTCACGGACGGAGGACACCATGGACATCAACACCTACGAGCACACCACCATCGCCAACTTCCGCGCCGCCAGCGAAGACGACTTCCTGGCTGCTCTCGACACCGACGTCATCCCCCTCTGCGGGATGTCCATGTTCGGCGGCTCCTGCCAGTACGCCTTCGGCGAGGGCGGGATCGAGGTTCACGTCTTCACCACCCCCGAGTTCGACTACATGGGCGAGCGCGCCGGTTCCGTGCCCCCCAGCGCCGAGTTGGACGCCGCCGTCAAGGCGCTCGCCGCCCGCTACGGTTTCACCTGCTCCGAGTGGGAAGAGTGCGAGAAGGGCTGGGGCACCTACACCATGACCTTCGTGACCGTGTCCTACCACATCTTCGTGGACGGCGAAGAGTTCGAGCCCGAGTACGCCCGCTACCGCAACACCCTGCACGTCGGTCAGGTTGCTGCTCGCCGCGTGCGCGACAGCCACCCCGGCTCCAGCGTTCGCCTCGCCCGCCGCGTTGCCTAGCGGCGCTTCGACTTCTTCCGCTTCTTCCGAGCCCGCTTCCGCGCTGCTGCGCTGGGGGCGGGCTTCGTCTCTTTGGGGCCTGGGCCACCGACCCGGATGCTCCCCCTGTCCACGGCCCGGTGAAACTGGGCGATTCCCTTCTCCGCGTTGGCCCTGGCCAGCGGCTTCATGCGGTCCAGGAAGGTCTTGCCGTCCAGGTGGTCCATCTCGTGGAGGATGACGCGGCCCTGGGCACCGCCAGTCGAGAGGGTGTAGACGTTGCCCTTGCGGTCGCGAGCCCGAAGGATCACGTCATCAGGGCGCTCCACGACCTCGTGAACGCCAGGGAAGCTCAGGCACCCTTCCATGTGCTTCGTCGTCTTGGCGTCTTCAGGGATGGCCACAGAGGGGTTGACGGCCACGAGAAGCTGGTTCTGTGGCATCCCCCTCGGAACCTGCCCGCCCATGGCCGTGATGTCGCAGATGAAGACGCGGAGCGGCACGCCGACCTGGATGGCCGACAGCCCCATCCCGCCCGTCATGTACATCGTCGTCGCCATGTCGGAGACGAGCTTGTCCAACTCCTCGCCGAAGAAGGCAGGGGTGACCTCTTCGCTCACCTGGGCCAGGCGCTCGTCCGGGTAGAAGACGACCGCCCGGACCTCGCCGTCCGGGGCGTCCCGTAGAAGCTCTGGTACGGGCTCCTTCATGCGCTCGATGACCTCGATGTCGATGTCTGGCTCCTGCATCACTGCCTCGTCTTGGTCGTCGGGGCGTTCTGGTGCGGCTTGGACATCTCAGCGCGGTTGCGGGCCTTGATCTCCTGGTGCTTCGCCTCCATAACCTTCGCCTTGCTCCGCTCGACCGGCACGAGCTTCATCATGTCGATCTCGCGGTCGATAACGAAGACGCCCTTGTCGATGCCTTCCTTCGCGAGCATTCGCTGGATGCCCGACAGGATGGCGTTGTGGTCCACGCCCTGGGGCACCTGGATGACCATCATGTCGTCGATGTGGCCCCGGATGTAGACGTGGTTGCCCTCGATGTCCCGGACCTCTTCCTCTCCCTTGCGGTGGACGGCTGCCACCTCGAACCACAGGCCGCTCATGTCTCGTACCTCACAGTCGGATTGACCCCGGTATGGACCACCGTGAACCTCGTCGCCTCCGCCGCTGGAAGCTCGCGATAGGCAACGAACGTGTGGCGCTTCCCGTCTGGGAGCAGGAGGGTCACGTTCTGGTGCGTCGGCACCCCTGCGAAGACGTCGAAGCTGGTGATCTCCATCTCCAGCACGTCGCCATCGACGTCACGGATGAACTTCGCGCTGTACTTGCCCAGCTTCGACTTCAGGAGCGCCAGGGTTCCCCGCGCCTGGGGGCCTCGCTCGATGTCCTTGCCGTCAGCCTGGAAAGCCAGCGTCCTGAACAGGCGCTCCACTTCCATGTGGCAAATATGACCACACAGGAACGGATTGTCAATGCGTCAGAGAGCGAGACCAGCCAGGGGGTCGTCGGAGACCGGCAAGGACTTCAGGGGGCGGAGCTTCACATCGACCCGCTTCGCGGCCTTCGTGGTCTGCACGCGCACCGGGACACGCTTCTCCATGACGGAACTGTCTCGGTCCCTGATGCGGACCTCGGTCGTCAGGGCCACGATGGACTCGCTCATCTTCTGCATGATGGCCTCGTGCTCACGCAGGCGCGAGCGCGCGTTCTCAGCCAGCTTCAGCACATCGGCCCGCGCCGCGTCCTTGATCGTGCCGATCTCGGCGTCGGTCTTCGTGTGCGCGGCCTCCAGCCTGGTCACCGTCGTCTCGATGCGACCGATGCGCTCACCGAAGCTGAACAGGTAGCCCCCGATGCCCAGGAGCGCTCCCACAGCCCCGATGATGCTGAAGACGGTCGAGAGCTTGACCTTGGTGTCTCCTGCCATCCCGGGCCTCCTACGAGCCCAGGATAGCACGGGTTCTCAGAGACCCAGAGCGTTCATGGTGATGTAGGACCAGATCTCTTCGGTGGCGTCGAAGTGGCCCTTGGAGAAGTCGGTGTCCAGGGAGACGCAGTGCGCCTCTTCGTGGACCAGGATGGTGAGCGTCATGCGGAGGTCGAGCAGGTAGAGCCGGTCCACCCGGACCTGTTGCCCCTTCGCGGTGCCCTGGACGTCGGAGTCGTTGAAGGTCACGACCTCCAGCCGCTCCATCAGCGGGGTCCGGTCCTTCAGCAGGTGGGCCACGGCAGCGTCCACCATGTCGCACGCCTGGGTGAGGATCACCTGCTCGTCCTCGATGAGGTCGTCCCAGGAGAAGCGCTCCTTGACGTCGCGGCCCTTCTTCACCTTCGCCTCGAAGGCCGTCCCCTTCTCCTTCTCGATGAGTTCGCGGAGCGGCTTGTCCACGACCACGCCCTTGTAGCCGCAGTGGGCCATCTCGCGGCTCGCGGCGATACTGTCCACGGGCATGGCGTTCGAGCCGTGCTCTTCCTCGAAGGCGGCGACGATCTTCTGGCGCACGCTCTCGCTCACGTACATGGAGCCGAGGTAGCGCACGTCCTCACAGCCGTCCTTCAGCATCCGGTAGGTCCGCTGGGCCATCTCCGGGGACCTGGCCACGGCCTCCTGGTACATCTGTGAGGCGTTCCAGGAGAGGTCGAAGGTGTCCACGACGCGACGGTCGCGATCCAGCTTGACGTTCTCCATGTCATAGCCATAGGTCACCTTGTCGTTCATCGCGACGAAGATGCCCTTCACGAAGACCATGTGCTTGCGGCGCTCTTCGAGCAGGATGGTGCCGTAGTAGGTCTTCACGTACTCGCCCTCTGGCGGAGGGTCCAGGAAGAGGAAGCGGGGCTTCATCGTGGCCCAGTCCTCGGCGGGCATACGCACGGAGACCTCCACCCAGGAGACCTGGGTCGGCATCTTGCGCGTGCTGACGACGAGCACCTTCTCCCCGGCGTACTCCTCGGAGACGTCCAGGCGCGGTCGCCACTTCTCGCTCTGGGTGCGGCACTCGACTTCGAGACCGGCGCGCGTGAGCGCCAGGAACGACAGGTCCAGGCCCTCGCCGAATTGGCCACGCGCCTTGTCCACGTCCTTCTTCGCGGTCTTGCCCAGGAGCAGGGCGGAGCGGTCCATGTCGGCCCCGACGCTGCGGACCCGAAGCCACTCCCCGTCGTGGGTGATGATCATCTCGTGGCCGTTGAGGTCACGCTCGTCCACGGCGTTCTGCACGAGTTCGCGCACGCCCTCCCACACAGACCAACTCGAAACATAATCAGACGTTATCGGCAATTCAATCTGCATCGTCCTTCTCCTTCGCCTTCTTCCCGCGAGCGTTCAGCCGCCGCAACTCCTTCACCATCTCTCGCTCGTCAGCCGAGTACCGCTTCGTCCTGTTCATCATCCTCGACTCGCAGTAGGCCGCGAGCACTTCGGCCTGCCTCTTCTTCACGCGCAACCGTGGCCCAATGACCTCGCAGAAGGCCCTGACGACTGGGAGCGACCAGATGTCCCACACCACGGTCGTCTTCCACCTGTTCCGTCTCGGCTTGCGACAGAGGCTCCCACCAAGCATCCTCTGTAGCTCCGGTGCCATGATCTCGTCCGTCGAACCGACGCTGACCCTTGGGCCGTTCGTCCCCTGGCTTTTCCCAGTGCCGACCCACCCCTCGCCGTCGATGATCCCGGCAACCCAGGATGCGTCCTCGACCGAGAGACCGTTGAACCTGGCGATAGCATCCTCGTACTCGCCTCGGTTCCTGTTCGACGCCATCCCCTTGACGAGCCCCCAGACTGTTGACTCTGAGCATCCGTAGCTCTTGGCGATGCTCTTCGCCTTCTCGCCGTCCCCGTACCTCTGGCAAATCGCGTCCCTGTCCTCGTCGGACAACTGCACCCTGAAGCCCTTGCTGTTCGGCATGAAGACAACATAAGCATCTGGGCGTCATGTGTCAATGCTCCCACGGACCCCAGTCGCTCACATAGTCGCTGGTGATGGGTAGCTCAATCTGCATCGGTTGCCTCCGTCTCCAGCCAACCTATGCACTGAGATGCGTTGTGTCAACAGGTCAGCGGCAATAAAGCGAGCGCAGGCGAGATCTGTCGGCATCCGTGATTCTCGCGGCCTGCATCGTGTCCCACATGGTGTCGTCGGCGGTGAACGGATAGATAGCGCTAGCTGGGTTGTCGGGATCGTGAGCGAGACCCAGGCAGTGAAGGAGTTCGTGATGAGCTACCAGGTACTCCCCACGAAGGCTCCCGACGTTGGACCTGACGTGTAGATGACAACGTAGGGATGGGTGACCTCCGCTGTCGGACCTGTCGTGGTTCGCCCAGCCGATGGGGGTCTTGGTTGCTCGGCTTCCCACTCTTCGCGGAAGCACGTCCACCGCTTCTCCGAGGTGAGCCACCATCGCGGCAGACAGAGGATCGGAGCTTCCTCGGAGCAGTTCACAGCCGACTTGCTGGTTGATGTCGCGTATCGCCAAGTCGAGAGCTTCGCGTTCAGCCGCACCTGATGCGAGGACTGTCTCGCTGCCATCCTTCGTGGCGGCGACGGCGAACGGAACCTGGCTCTGCGGCCAGACCAGTTCTTCAGCCCCCTCACATGGCCCATCGTCCACCTCCGACCCTTCCACGTAGCGAGCTTGCCCATCGACCCAGCAGACCTCCAACAGCACGGGCTCGCTGTGGGTGACCACGCCGAAGACGATCAGGCCGATGACGGCCAGGGCGAGGACCCCGGCCCCGATGGCGATCCCCTTGTTCAGTGGCTTGCTGAACCAGCCGCTCATGGGCTCACCTTCCTCTGCTCGTTGAGGTACGCCACTTCGAGGTCGGCGACGACGCTCTTCAGCCCGTGGAACGCGACCAGATCCTCGAATACGCGGTCGTCCCACGGGACTCCGATCTGACCGGCCCAGGTCTCGAACCTCTTGCGCTCCTTCTCGTAGTCGAACGTCTGGGGGCCTGGCTTTCTCATCGTCTCCACTCCTCTTCTGCGTACCACCCAGCCTCCCGCTTCATCTTCTCCTCGTCAAGGTCGTGGTCCTTGCAGACGAAGTAGCGGAAGCCCGGCATCTGGCGTCGGCCATCGTGCTTCTGGTGCATGTAGCTGTGGAGCTTGCACCGACCCTGCACGCCGCCAGGACTGGGGCTCCGGTGGATGCAGTTCCCGCAGCACTCGGCCACGCGAAGGTCGATCTCTCTGGCCTTCGCCAGCTTGGCCTCGTCAGGCATCGAGACCCCACATCTTCCGGTCGTCCAGAACGATCTGCGTGTCGGGCTCCTGGCCAAGCTCCTCGGCCAGTTCGTGGTCCAGGGAGCCAGGCTCGATGTGAAGGCCCTTGCCCCTGCTGACGTTGATCAACATGCTCCCCGTGCCGTTGATCAGGAAGATGCGCCCAGGCCCCTTCTTCCGCCTGATCCAGCGCTTGGTCACGCTGTCGGTCGTCTCCATGGCGCGGCGCAGCCTGGCTGGCATCCTCCAGACCGTCTCGCCTTCCCAGCCCATCTGGTCCAGGCCGCTGGTCCACTCCTCGTGTGGCTCCCAGAAGACCATGGCGATGCCGCCCTGCTGATAGATGGGCTGAATCTCAGCGACGTGCTCCAGTAGGAACGCCCGAAGGGACTCCCACCACGCCTGCGCGTTCTTCAAGCTGACGATCTGTTGCATTAGGTCCCATCCCCTCCGACATCGTACCCAGGAGCGAAAGTCGCTTTCGCTCTGTCTGGGTCGAGCTTCATCGCGATGCGCCTCGCCGACGTGCGGATCATCTCGGCGGTGAGCCCGGCCTCCATGGACATCGCCGGGTCCGACGCCTTCATCGCTGTCGATGCGAGCGCCAGGCCATCGGCGGCACGGTCCAAGTCGGCCATCGCCCCGCGAAGCTCCTGGGTGAGCGCAGCGACGTCCATCGTGTGGATGGTGGCGGCACCCGTCTCGCCTGGCCGAAGCTCGTAGCGCGGCTTGCCATCCCAGATGGACTCGTGCCACTCGATGGCGTGCTGACGCAACAGGTCGAGCCCGACGTCGAGCACGCGACTGATGGCCTCCAGTTGCTCCATCGTCGCCGGGCGAACCCCGCGCTCGATCTCCCCCAGGACCACGTTCGTGAAGCCCGGGTCACCCAGAGCCGTCGCGATCTCCTTCGTCGCCTCGTTCAGGCTCTTCTTCATCACGTTTCGACGCGACCGCACGAGGTGTCCAAGGCGGTGGCGCGGAGCGATCTCTTCCACGGGTTTCTCCTTCTTCGGTGTCAGAATCGACAGATTCGGTACGTCTGGCATGTTGGGCCTCCAAGTCCTCACGCACTTCCCGCTCCATGGCCTCGCGAATCTCTGCCGGGAGCATGATTATCCCGGGTTCTGGCATCGCGAGCGGAGCGGTCACAGGCCCAGCCATCATCGCAAGGCGCACCGCACTGGCGCAATCCTCGGAGCAGACGTGCAACCCAGGTAGGCCCTCTGGGTGGGGCTGGTAGAGCACCTTCCACCCCGAAGGCACGAGCTTCCCCTTGCGCGGGAGCCCCAGGCGTCCGCAGCCGTGGCACGGGACGAGCCGGTTGAGATAGGCCCGCCAGTCGATGGACCTCTCGGTCACCGACACTCACCACACTGAGCCTGGTTGCGGACGACCCCGTCATCGGTGATCCGCAGGCCAAATTTCGACGCAGGGCGTAGCCTCCCGCAGGACGTGCAATGGAAGAAGGCCCCCACGAGCTTGACGCCCATGACCTCGCCCGCGCGCTCCACACTCTCGGTGAGCCCCGCCTCGGCCTCGTCCAGGTTGATGTCGATGTTTCGCTTCTTTCGGCTCCTCGCCATCGCCTTCTCCTTCAGATGTCGCTGTGCTTGCGCGTGCGCGTGTGGTCTCGCTCCATCAGGCGCACCTGCTCCTCGCTGGCCCGCGAGCCGACCTTCTCGACGACCCAGCCGTCGTCCCACCCCTGGCCCTTCTTCAGAGCCACTGGTCGGCCCTCCTGGGCGAACTTCTCTGGTATCCAGGAGACCTGGCGCATCTTCCCCTTGCGAAGCTCGCACTGGCGGTAGTGGGTCACACCAGCACCACGGAGACCTGGGGCTTCTTCCGCCTAGTCCAGATCTCGATGTCGCCGGGATCGATGCCTTCGGAGATCAACTCCTGCACCTTGTCACGGACCTCCTTGTAGGGAAGGTCCAGGGCCTCCCAGCTTGGTGGCCCGTCCTTGAACTCCTGGGCCTCCGGTCCACGGTCCACCCAGCGCAGCAGGGCTGGGCTCTCCGGTGGCGGCTCGGCAGGTCCATGCGTCTGAACCGGCTTCGGCTCCGGTGCCTGCGGTGTGGGCGCGTCGGCCTGGGGCTCCGGTGGTGATCCCCCGTCCTTCATCGCGGTCAACTCGGCCTCGTCGATGACGTTGACCACGGCCCGATTGCCGTCCACGCTCCGCGCGATGGCGTAGAGCATGACGTCGCCGAAGCCATGGCTGATGTTGATGAGCCAACCGCCGCCATGGTCGTCGGTGAAGGTCGAGACCTTTCCACCCTCCCAGAGCCGGTTGACGACCTTCAGGAGCCGCTCGTGGACCTGGTCCAACGTGCGCCCGCGCAGAGACCCGCTGTTCGACAGCAGGTTGAACAGGGCCTTCGATGCGGCCTCAGAAATCAGCAGACGGTCCTCTCCCACCTCTCACCTCCAGTCCTCCCAATCTATCACCTGGGAACGCTCTGTCAATCCCGGAAAGCGAGGAGCGCCCTCGCTGCGTTGGCCTTCTCTTTGAGCTTGGCGGACCACTCCTCGTCGGTCATCGACGGCGTGCGGTGCTCGATGTCCACCTCGGCAGACAACTGACCGCGATGCCCACCCGGAACCCAGCCGCGCTCGACGGGGATGTCTTCCACGCGCCTCACGTTCTCCGGGTCGATGGCGTTCGCCGAGACGTCGCCCACCTTCTCCAGAAGTAGGTACTCCTGGACGTACTCTGGCAGCTTGTCGGACTGCTCCCAGGACTCCTTCACCACGCCGTCTTCACCCAGGCGCTCCCCGCGAGTGACCCAGACCTTCTGCCCACGCTCGAAGACGTGGATGCGCCAGCGCTCCTGCACGACGTTGGGGCTCGGCGGGAAGAACTCTCCACAGGGGTCCTCTCCGGTCTCCGCGACGTGGCGCAGGTAGGCGACGTAGCCCTTCTGCCAGCCCTCGCCACCGTAGATCACGTCCAGCCCCTCGGCCTCTGGCGTGCCCACTGTGGCCGACTCCACGACGTCCCAGTTGCCATCCTGGTCACAGCACCAGATGACGATCTCCACGCTGCCCTCGGTCACCTCGTAGCCGAAGACGTAGTAGCAGCAGTGGAACGTCTCGCAGTCGTCGCACCACTCGTACCAGGCGTCGGAGCCTTCGATGCTCTTGGGCTCGACCTCGAACGGATCGGCGTCTCCTGCGAACGCCCTGTAGACCACCTGGCCATGCACAGCCGACAGGGCGTCCAGGGTCTCCTTCACGATCTCTGGTAGCGGTCGCATCAGTCCTCCTTCATCGCGATCATCAGATTCTCGACGGCCTGGACGACAGCGGCAAGGTTCGTGGGCTTGGCCCACACGCTGATGCCTCCGTAGCCACGGACGTTGGCCTGGGAGTAGCCCGTGCTGTTCGCCTTCAGGCCGATGACGTCCAGGTCTCCACGCGACACCTTCAGGTAGACGTCGGAGCCCTCGCCCCTCGCCTTCACGGTGTAGCCCAGCGGCTCCAAGATGCTCTTCGCCTTGTCGGCCATCACCTCGGCCCCGGCGCGGCACTTGGCCTCCTGCTGGGCCTTGTGCTTGAAGCGCATCAGGTGGTTGGAGATCGCCGCAGCCATCTTCTTCAGGGTCGCTGGCTTCAAGCTCATGGAGTCGAAGTCGAACCCGTAGGCCCGGCCCAGCCCCTCGATGCTGCCCCAGTCGCCTTCACACTTGACCGAGATGCCCTTGCACCTGCCCTTCTGGTAGCCGATGTCGTCGTAGCGCCACATCACATTGACGTCCCGGCGCTCCACCCCTTCCAAGGTGACCTCGATCATCGTTCCACCGAATCCGTCGCCAACCATCTTCGCCGTGAAGCCGTCGCCGAGGAGCGGGGGCAGGTCGGCCATGATCCGCGTCATGCCCTTCACCTCCATCTCCCTGCGGTGGGCGATGGACTGCTCCTTCTCTTCCTCGGAACCGTAGCGGTAGGTGTGCGCCCAGCCCTCTTTCTTCGCCTTCGCCATCTCAGACCTCACTCTCCATCCTATCGGCCATCGGTCGGTCGCAGAAGTGGCAGTGCATGGTGTCCATGTCGTCCTCCCTAGTACCTGCCGGTGCCGTCGTAGTAACGGGGGCACTCGTCGTAGTAGTCGTCGTAGTCGGGCTCTGGCGGGTCGAAGTCATCGGAGCCGTCGTCCAGGGACTCCATGAGGTCGTCCTTATCAACAGCGTCAACGGCAGCGTCCGCGACGATGGGGACCATCCAGGGGTCCAACTCGACGTCCTCTTGAGACTCCTCGTCGTAGACGTACTCGATGCGCGCGTCCTCGATGCCGTTCAACTCGGGGCCTTCCCCGTAGTAGTCGGCATCGGACGCGGCGTTGTAGGAGTAGGAGCCGGGGTATCCCGGGGTCGCCGAGAAGTCGATCTCGATGCCAACGACCCAGGAGCCAGCGTCGGTGTCCAGGGTGACCTCGGCGTTGTGGGTTCCACGAGCAATACTCTGTCGATAGTTGCGATATGCCATGGTGTCCTCCGTCCCTGAACTCAATCTAGCCACTGGGATGCTATTGTCAACACCCCTGGTGTCGATTTCTTACGCCGCCTTGCTGTCCTTCCGCTCGGCCTTCTCGGCTGCCTTGGACATGAACTCGACGGCCTTCTTCGCCTGCGCCGCCGCCACCGTCAGGACCGTGCTGTCCTTCTTCGCGTGCTGGAGCCAGTGGTTGAGATACTGGGCGTGCCGCACGGTGCCCTCGATGCCCCACTCGGAGCAGAGAATGGCGCTGGTCAACTCGGCGACCAGTTCCTCCTGCGCGTAGCTCGCCGACCCCTTGACCGTGCTCAGACCCCTGTGGAGCCTGCTCTTATGGCCAGTGCTGTGGCCCATCTCGTGGAACATGGTCGAGTAATACTCGCCCGTGCTGTCGAACTGACCCAGGGCCGGGACCGTGATGTCGTCGAGCGCCGGGACGTAGTAGGCCGCGTTGCTCAACACGGCTTTGTAGGGGCAGCAACCGCCGCCCGCAACCACGAGGTCGATCCAGGCGTCGATGTCGGCGTCAGAGCGATTCTCCCTCATCTTGGGGAGGTACTTCGAGTAGGCCGACTCCTTGACCGTTGTCTGCTCCACGTTCCACACGTTGTGGAGCCCACGAATCCAGCCTCGCCTGGTCTTGGGTTCGCCATCATCATCGAGCACCGGCTGCCCGTCACGGTCCTTGACGACGTAGGTGTTCGGGCGGACCCACATGACCGGGGTGGACTTCTGGCCCTTGCGGACGTGGCCACCCAGCCTCTTCACCTGCCCCCAGGTGAGCCAAAGCGGGGTCGTGTACTCGCCAACCATGGCAACGAGCGAGAGCCACATGGCGTTGATGCCGTTGTACTGACGGCCCGTGCAGCCGTTACGGTGCATAGCGATGGTAGACCAACTCTTGGTCCAGTCGCTCCCAACGGTCTCCATGGTGTTGAGGATCTTGGCAACGATTTCGTCTCTTGCGTCGGTGTTCTTCATGGTGTGCCCCTTCCGTCCTGCACTCAATCTATGCACTGGTTTGCGATTGTCAACAGTAGAGGGCACTTTTTTCCAGAGATGTGGCATGGAGATCACGCAAAGGCAAACGATTATGCTGAGTTGCAGCCGGTGAAGCTACGGATGGAGATCAGTATGAGCCGACGCCGTTGCTGTCCCACTCAGTAGGAACAGGACGTCCGTCCTTCAACGTGCGCGCGGGCTCGGTCTTCAGGCCCAGGACGGGCACGCAGAAGTCGAGCACGACGTCCTTCCACAGTTCCTCGCCCGGGTCGTCTCGTCGCGTTGCGCTGCTCTGACGGTGGGCGTGGATGTACTCGATGGGCATCCCCATCTTGCGCCCCTCGATGACCAGGAACTCGATGCCAGCGCAGGCGGCGCGCACCAGGTCTTCGGTGACCTTGCTCGCGGGCTTGCCGTTCCAGGTCTTGCCACCGATGACCCCGGGGTAGCGCCCGTCGATCTCGATCCCAAGCTCGAAGGAGTTGAAGCCGTTGCCGTGATAGACGTACCACCGCAGGTCGTTGGGCACGGCGATGAAGCCCCCACGGAACGCCATGACGTGGCAGGCGACCTGTAGAGATCGCCTGGCCAGCGCAAGCTCCTCGTCCCCGCCAGCCGCGTGGATCTGGTACTCCTTCACGCCGTAGGGCACGGCGGTCTGGTGGATGGTGATGCCCGTGACGTGGGACGGGTCGCGCACGACAGGCCCGCCACCTGAGCGCCGCTTGAACTTCTTCTGGTTGCGCTTGTCCCAGGACTCGTGGCGCAGGTCGTAGACCTTCACGCTGCTGATGGATGCCGGTGGCACGGACGGGATCTCCGGGTCCTCCGGGGCGTCCCAGCCCATGGCCTTCAGGGTAGCTTCAGGGACGTGCTGCCCCTTCGCCGTCAGAGCGAGCCCCTTGTCCTTCTCGAATGCGTTGAGCGCGGCCTGGGTCTCCTTGCCGAAGTGGCCGTCCACGCCGTACTTCGGCAGGTCGTACCCCTCGGCCTCCAGCCACTCCTGCATCTCTATGACATCAGGGCCTTTGTCGTTGAATTTCATGCCATCCCTCCCGCCCGATACCGTAACACGTTCAGGGTGTGCTACGCTCGACCTTTCCGGGGAGGATGTCATGCCCTTCGAGCCGTGGTTGAAGCAACCCGACGAAGACGAAGAGCCCTACGACCCGGATGACCCCCGCCTGCTCGTGAACATCCTGAAGTCAGACGACGACAAGCCGGTGGACTGGTTCCTCGATCATCTCGAACCTGAGCTTGCCCCGAAGGACGGCTAGCTCTCGGCCTGAAGGATCTCGTGGAGCCTGGCGATGGCAGCCAGGGCGAAGATGACCCGGCAGGAGGTCACTCGCCCGATGGAGAACACCCACTCGTAGGGCGTGTCGTCCACCCCGGCGCGCATCAGCGTGTCGCATAGCTCGCGGAGCACGCCCTCGATGGGCTCGCCCCGGTCGATGGCCTCGCCGGTCTCGCGGAAGGCGTCCTCGTAGATCTCTTTGATGCTCGGCGCGTCCACGCCTGGTCGCTGTTCGATCCACTCCTCGGAGTCGTACTCGTCCTCGCGCATCTTCATGGCCTGGCGAAGGTCGTAGTGCGCGACCTCGGCATCGTAGGCATCCACCAACTCCGCGCCGCTCATGCCGATGTGGGCCTTCTGCCGTCCGTAGTAGCTCACGTCGGCGCGGGCCATCCATGCGACGACCTGCTCGGGCGTCTTGGCCCCGGAACAGTAGGCGAAGAAGCACCCCTCGATGTCGCCCCAGACCGCGAGCCCCACGTTGGCCATGACCACGATGTCGGCCCAGAAGTGGCTGTCGCCGGGCTGCTGGATGCGCCAGTGCCCAGGGCCGATCTCCTTCGCCTCGTGCAGAGCGAAAGCGACTTTCGCTCTCTCCTGCTGCGCCTTCATCCACTCTTCGCCGCTCTTCATCGCCTACCCCCAGGCTTGACGTCGTCCACGAGACCCTGACGGATGAGAGGTCTGATCAGGTGCTCGATGGTCTCTTCCTCGATCTCGCGCTCCCTGCGGTGCTTCTGCTTCAGGTCGTCGCGCATCTTCTTCACGACCTCTTCCTCGGTCTTCATCGCCTTCGCCTCCCGTGTTGCTTGACCCGCTTGCCGGGCCGATACCAGGACCGCCAGAAGTCGGTGCCTGGCCCCTTCTCTTCGACGAGCCGGATCACCTTCTGGCACTGCTCGATGTCGAACTTGCTGATGTGCGCCTGGTCTGGCGGCATGACCATCACGCGCCGCAGCCAAGCGTAGGCCGTGTGCCTCCTGAACCCCCTGCGCTTCCAGATCTCGTCGAACGCCGTGTGGGCCTTGACCCGCCAGCCCTGTAGCTCCTTCGTCCTGGGCTTGCCCCTGGGTGACCCGTCCACCTCGGCAGGCAGGGTTCCGTTGCAGTCCGGGTAGTGAGAGCAGCCGTAGAACCAGCAGCCATAGCGCGGGCTCCAGCGTAGCTCCAGCACGCCGTCACAGCCCGCCTCGGCGCACCTGAGCCCCTTGACCTCACCTGGGGCCTCCGCTGGTTCCCGTGGGTCCACGGCCTTCTGGAACAGCATCGGCATCGGTTTCCTCCGGTAGGGCGAAAGCGCCATCGACGACGCCATGAAGAGCCTGTGCGAGATCCCTGTACTCATCACCGACCAGACGGTTCTCCGTGTAGAGCCGCCTGGCAACGCTGACAACGCGCTGCATCAGACGGCCCTCCACGGCGTAGAACTCGTCGGGGTCGAACTCACGCATCAGGCGGAAGCCTGCGTGACGTTGATGAGGTAGTCCTGGGCCTGCGCGATGATCTTGCGGCTGGCCCCGAACATGGTGCTCTCGAACCGCTTGGCTTGCTTGTCGTCGCCACGGCTCGGGCGGTGGAAGTTGGCCCACTCGGTGACCGCGTTCATCGCGGCCCAGGCGGTGCCTCGCACGCCGGGGATGTCCTGGCCGGTCCCGGCCTCGAACAACTCCTTCATCTTGTCGCGCTGGTTCTCCGCCTTCGTGATGACGGCGTTCTCCCCGGTCGGGTTGGGGATGAGGTCCAGGGCGAACTCGTCGAAGGCTGCGTCCGAGAAGCGGACCTTGGCCATCGCCTGGAACAACTCGGTCTCCCGCTCCATCGACTTCCGCACGACCTCCAGAGCCATGCGGGCGTCCCTCACGCGCTTCTCCATGTTCTTCGTGTGCTTGACGGCGATGCCGGTGCCCACGGCCTCGGAGAGCGCTGCCTGCATCGTGTTGGCGCACACGACGCGCACGTCGGTGTCGATGATGCGGAGCATCATGGAGCCGTCGAAGGCGTTGAAGAGCGCGATGAACTTGTCGATGACGTCGCCGTTGACGACCTCGAAGGAGCCCACCTTGGCGAGCAACCAGATGATGCTCCCGCCCTTCAGGGAGCCCGCCGTGTGGTAGCGGACCTCGCCCGTGTCCACGAGGGAGTCGAGCAGGTTGAAGGAGTCCTCCGGTTGGAGGATCTTGAAGGTCTTGCCGACCGTGCCCAGGATGGCGTCGTCGCTGTCGCGCACGACCGCGAACATATCGGGCACCTCGATGAGCCGCCCGCCCTCGCTCTTGGATGCTGTGGCCGCGAAGATGCGCTTCTTATCCGCGCGCCAGGTGAGACCCGACTTGACGCGGGCGACGTCCGACCTGACCGGCTCGTCTCCGACGTAGACGCCGTTACCGTGCCAGGGGACATCGCCGACGTACATCATTGTCTCTAATTCCGCAGGCATTTCAGTGACTTACCTTTCTCGGTGAAGTGTCTCTTGCGGTGGCAGTTGGCGCACAGCATGACGCACTTCTCCAATTCCTCCAGCACCCGTCCGTACATGGACTTCCAGGCGTGGATGAGCCTAGCCAAGTCAGCCTCTTTACCTTCGAGATGATGGAAGTCGAAGCAGGCTGACGGCCACTCCTCTCCCATCTCGATCCCGCAGTCGGCACACTTTCCGCCCATCCTCTCGACCAACTCCGCCTTGCGCCTGTTGCGTCGAATCCATGACGCTCGGTTGTGCCTCTCGTTGTCCGCCAAGCCCCGTGGCACCCTTCGCCTCGCAGCATCCTCGTGACACGACCAGCAGTGGTGCGAGGACCGCGATGGGAACTCGACCTCTGGCTCGCTCTTACCGCACTTCCGGCAGGTTTTCTGGAGACGTCGCCTGGCCTCCGACTCGACCTTGTTCCGACGACGCTGGTCAGCGGCCTTGCACACCCGGCAATAGGGGTGCCGACCATCCTTCCTGCGCCTGTCCATCGGGAACTCATCGAGCCGCTTCTCCTCTCCGCACTTCAGGCATCGCTTCATGCCCTAGAAGGTAATGTGCCACGCTATGCCACGCAAGTCGTATCGGTTTCGAGTTCTGCGGGCATCGTGTTCTCCTTCGCCTGGGGTTTCCTGCCTGCACTCCCAACTTAGCACATGGATTGCGGTTGTCAATCACAGCCGGGGCTGTTTTTTCTCACTTTGTTGGCACAATCAGCCTGCGCTGTTCTGTTCCTCAGTGCTTCCAGGCACTTCGGACAGGTGACATTCGCCACGTCCCAGTCCCAGGTCCACGTAGTTACCGCCGCCCACTCCACGCGCACCAGGCACGTAGCCGTCCTTCTCGATGTCCTTGAACTTCGAGAAACACAGGTCTGAGCACTTCGCGCTGATGTCCAGGATTCTGTCGCTTCCGCACCTCTGGCACTTCATGATTCTCCCTCCAGATCTCGGATGGCGTTGTCCACCATCATGCCGAAGTGAGCCTTGCCGAACTCGCAGCCAGGCCACGGCTTGTTGAAGTCTCGGATGTGCTGCGCCCGGATGGCCTTCAGGTCGGCCACTGCACGGTGCCTGGCGACGTCCTGAGCCGTCTTGCGCGACGGCAGGTCTCCCAGCCCGTCGATGGGCCGTAGACCGCTGGAGCCGTGCCAGACCTCGCGCCCGTCATCGAAGCGGACGAGCGCATCGCACATGGCAGCCCCCAGGGGCTCCCACTTCACGACCTCTCCCTCGCCGTCCCATGGCGCTCTGACTCTTCGTCCGATCATCGTTCCTCTCAATCCGCCCACAGGGGCAGGTCGTCCCTGCACAGGCTCATGGCGTGCTTGTAGACGGACACGCCGTGCTTGTCGCCCTTGGCCTTGCAGGACAGCATCGCCGCCCGGTTGATGGCGTAGTTCGCCAGCGAGTGAGCCGCCGCCACGTAGCGCGGCCTCCGCTCCGGGAAGATCTCGCGAGCCGTCTTCACCGGGTGCCGATGGACCCGCCCCCAGAACTCGCGCAGGGCCGCCTGGTCCATCTTGTCCAGTTCGTAGGTCGTCATGACTCCACCTCGACGCCCAGGATGACCAGGGCCTTCCGCAACCCAGAGACGACACCATCGGCATGTCGCTGCCGGTCGATGGCCTGGTAGTCCAGGGCATCCTCGTCGGCGATGGCTTCCCACGCCGCGAGGCTCTTCTTGATCTCGCCAATGCGACCGGACACCACGCCCCCGGCGTACTCGTGCCCACGGTCACACAGGAAGTCCACGATGTTGGGATAGCTCATCGCTTCGACCCTTCCTCTACCGCGAGCAGCGCGCCCGCGTTGACCAACTCCTCGAAGTCGGAATCGGTGCAGCCGTTCTGGAGCATCCGACGCCACGCCGCTGCCCCGGACTGGATGTTCCGACCGAAGCGAAGGTGGATGAGCCACGCCATGCGGGCGTGGTCGTTCCAGGTGAAGGTCTCGCCGCTAGTGGTGGTGATGCTATCCATGATGTCCTCCTAGTAGTCCACGCGGCCACGGCACGCGCGCTTCGAGGCACGCTTCTTCCGGTCTACGAACGTCTTCGGCGCGTTGCGCCCGTCGTAGTACCCGGACTCCTTGGCGACCTCACGGCGAACCGCACGGTCGATCACGAGCAGGTCTTCCTGCGTCAGCTTCGAGCCCTTGTTCTTGCGGTTGCGCTTGGCCATGGTGTCCTCCGTCCGTGCTCTCAATCTATGCACTGGTTTTGCGTTGTCAACACTCCATGCTGGCCTTTTTTGGGACCGGGCAGCCGATGCGGGTCTCGCCAGCGAACCAGTGCGCGAGGCAAGGTCCATCGGTGGAGCGCGCAGCGGGGGTGTCGTGCGCGATGAGCATGGGTCGGATGTTGTCGTCGAAGCACCCGTCACAGACGTGCAACTCGGTGGGGTGACCCACGACCACGCCGGTCTCCTCGGTCCAGTCGGCTCCACAGATGGCACAGTGATTGGTCATGGTGTCCTCCCTTGCTGCCTTATCAATCTAACACATGGGATTGCGTTGTCAACTACAGCCCAGGCTGTTTATGGCGGTATTCTTCTTGGTCTCCATACCTTTTTTCTGTTGACACATCAAAACCAGGCTATAAATTGGGTGGCATGAGCAACACAGCGCGAGTCGAGATGGAAGAGACCCTGGTCACCGGCATCCACGTCTGCGCCGAGGTCGAGGTGGACGTGGAGATGGTGCAGACCGGCTACCGCGACTTCCCGGACGAGGGATACGCGGAGCCCGTCTACGAGGACGTCTACCGCCAGGAGACCTCCTTCGTGGATTCTGACATCTACCTCATTGACCCCGTAACGGGCGATGAGGTCCACGTCTCCTTCGAGCACGACCGTCCGCTGTTCGACGCAGCAGAGCGCCTGATCTGTGGCTGGGTCACAACCTCCCGCGAGGGGTGTGAGATGATCCGGGGAGCGATCCAGGCCCGGTGCGAGCAGATGGCCGATGCGTGGGCGGAGCGCGCCATGGAAGCAAGGTGGTAGACATGACGACCGTAGACCCAGAGCACGAGAGCATCGAGGCGTTCGTCGAGTACATGATCGATGACGAGCGCGAGGTCTTCAACCACGCCGACGTCGATGCCATCGCGACGGCGACCAAGACCAGCCACCACAAGGTGCGCCACGCGCTCGAAGGCTTCGGTCTGCGGCTCGCTCGTCGTGAGCGCGTGAAGCACATCAGGGGCGTCACCACGTCCTCGCACGACCGCTACTTCGGCCCCGGCGCGGAGAAGATGCACGGCGGCTCGGGCTGGGAGCAGATCAATGGCTTCGGCGGACAGGACGGCTGATGCTCACTCCTGACGAGCGCAGAGTCGCGGGGCTCGACCCGTCGCTCGACGCCGAGGAGCACCAGGCCGTCACCCTGGCCATCGGTCGGCTGTTCCGCATCCTGTCCAGGCCCTACGAGCCCGGTGACGAGGAGCAGTACGAGCGGTGCCGGTCGGTCGTCATGGCCCACGTCGAGACCCACGAGTACGAGACCAATGTCAGGGCGGTGCGCCGTGACTGAGCAGCGCAGAGTTGTCCAGGGTGGCCCCAGCGGATTCGTCCGCTGCTTCCAGGGCTGTCATCTCCAGAACGCCAACACGCTCTACGTCGTTGACGGGCACGGCTACTGCCACGACTGCGCGGCCAAGGCGGTCATGAAGCGGGCTCGGGCTGCATTTCGTGCGGAGCACGGAGCGATGCCCATCTGGGACGAACTCGCCTACGCTGCTATCGAGATCAAGCGGGCCGGGCTCAACCCGGACATCGTCTTCCAGGGGCAACCGAGAAGCGTGCGTGAGAGGGTCGCGAAGGTCTTCGCGGAGATCAGCCAGGCTTGACGGGCGGAGGACCAGGGACAGCGCCGGGGAACTGAGGCTGCGCCTGCTGTGCGCCCGCCCCGTCCTTCTTCAGCATGTGCTCCATGATGTCGAGCCCCAGGGCCTCGTCGAGCTTCGACATGCCCTTCTGGTTGCCCTGGTCATCGACGGCGGGCTGGCTCTTCAGGATGGCCTCGGTCGCCTGGGTCTGCTGGCCCTGCTCCACGGTGCGGAGAGCACCGCTGATGACGTCCTCGGCGATGAAGTCCCGGCTCTCGTTGGGGTCCATCACCTCGTAGAGCTTGACGGCCTTCTGGCTGACCTCGGTCTGACGCATCTTCCGCGCGACAGTCCTGCCATTCTCGATGACCTCGACCATGACCCTGACCTTCATCTGCCACCTCCCCTGAAGCCCAGCATCTCCAAGGCTCCGCGCAGCTTCGCGCCGAAGCTCGCACTCTTCAGGGTATCGGTCGGCTTCGCCTTGGGCAAGAGCGAGGCCAGCTTCACGGCATCCTTCCGGGTCAGGCTGATGCGGACCTCGATGGGCTCACCGAAGTCGTCCTCGCCGTCCATGACTCGCTTGACGTCCATCTCAGAAGCCGAAGTAGGCCAGGGCCTCGAAGGAGAGCTTGAACGTCTCTTCCCTGGGGATGTTGCGGACCATCATCTCCAGCCGCTCCAGTTCCGCCTTCTCGTCACGCACCTTGCGAACGATGTTCTGAAGGCGGACCTTGACGTCGCTGGGCGCGTTGGCCGAAGAGACGGCCTCGTTGAGCAGGTCGTCGATGTTGAGCAGGATGTCCATCGTGTCGGTCAGACCGGCCTCGGTCAGTTGCGCCTTCAGGGCCTTCTCCCGGTCGGCGAGCTTGCCCTTCAGTGCTTCGATGAGCGCCTTGCCCTTCTCCTCGATCTCGGTCCCCTTCTTCGGGAAGTGTAGCTGCTTCATCTCGTTGCCGTAGTACATGGTTTTCTCCTTTCAGTCCTCGTCGTACCTTGGGTTCCTGGGATCGAACTTCCCGCCGTTGACCTGGCACTCCTCGCAGGTGATCTCCCCGGCGTACTCGTACTCGCAGTCGTAGTCGGTCCCATCCAGCGTCTCGTACTTCACCAGTTTGCACGGGAACGGGGGCTCGGCCTCCCAGTGGCGAGCTAGCTTCTCTGCCTCGGCTACGCCCTTGGGACTGAGCACCATGCCGTTGCAGCGCGGGCAGACCTCCCCGGAGAGCCCGACGTAGCCGCACCCGCTTCCCTCGCGTCCGTCGCCGATGCAGGAGCCGATCATGTCTTCTTCGCCGGGCAGATGACGCGGACGGACTCGGCTGCCGTGACGCGCATGGAGCCCTCGCCGTTGATGGCCTTCGAGAGCTTCGCCTCGGCCTCGCGAGTCGCCTGGGCCACCGCCTGCTCGATGGTGCAGTCAGGACCCCAGGACCCGCACTTCACCTCCACCGTCAAGGACACAACCACCGAAGTTGTGTCCGGGACCATCTTCAGGTCACCCAAGCTCTTCATCGTCGTCCTCCTGGATGAGCGCCCTGAGCTTCGCCTTGAACCGCTCCTTGTGGCCCTTGGCAACGTCGCTGACAGTTGTGGGACTCAGGGTCGGCAGCGGCACGATGCCGTCCTCGAACGCCTCTCGTCGCGCCGCGATGAACTCGCCGCTCACCTTCCTGATGGCGTTGAGGAATGTCGTTGATGACCCGTTGAACAGGTGCTCGACGTAAGAGACGAAACACTCGGAACAGAAGGAGCCCACAGGCGTTGACATCCCGCCGCTGGGGCGCGGGATCTCCTGGTCGCAGCAGCAGCACTCCCACTCGGGCTCGACCTCGATGACGGTGCCCAGGGGCGTCCTCTCCGGGGGCGGGTTGCCGCTTGAACCGACCATGTTGATGCGCTCCTGGTTGCTTCGACGCTGTGCGTCAAGATGATGGCGTCTCATGACACGCCCCGCACCACGGACGGCACCTGGCCCTCGCTCTGGTCGATGACGTTCAGGCGCGGCATCTTGATGCCGTTGATGAGCCCGTAGGCCGTGGCCCGGTTGTAGGCTTCGGTCAGGTCTGGTTCCAGGCTGAACTGCCCGAATAGGAGCCCGCTCTTGTACTCGTGCGGTTGCGACCCGTAGCGCGCGATGACGGTCGGGAACGGACGCTCGGTCGGGCAGTAGTAGAGGTCCACGGTGGTCTTGCCGTGCTCGCTCACCTGGTCCTCCTTGACCGGCGTGTGGTGGTCGGCTGTCGCTGGACCCAGGAAGATGCAGTCGTCGCAGTCGTGCTCCCACATCGGCGGGATCTCTTCCAGCCACCCCTGGCGCTCCCCACGGCGATAGTGCTCCAAGCACATCGTCGCCATGTCGGCCAGCGTGTGCTCGGTCAGCGGGTTGTGGTGGGCGTCGTCCAGCCGCTCCTTCAGTAGCTCGGCCTCCATCTTCGCCCGCTCGACATCGTGGACGTGCCAGCGGTAGGAGAAGAAGGAGATGAAGACTCGGCGCTCTGGACCGTTGCCGACGACGTTGCAACTCTCATTGACGGCCATGATGTAGTCCCCCTGCTGGAGAAGGATGCCGTCGTTGAACCTGTCGATTCTGGTGGTCATTGTGGACCTTCCTATATGGTGGTTTCGAGACCGAGAAAAAAATTCCGCCGCTAGGGCGCTCCAGAACTTGTTCTCGACTCAACCACTCGACTTCATTGCACTCTCTTTAGATGTGCGGATTTCGCACCATCGCTGTTGACAATCGTTTGTCAACAACCACCCAGCTATAGCGTCACGCTCCCTCGGTTTGAGCCGTTGGAGGTAGCTCCGCTCGGCCTTGTTGGGCCACGCCAGACCATAGCACCTGCACCAGTAACGCACCGCGTTAGGAGTCACCCCGTACATCTCGCCGATGGCCACCAGGGTGTGGTGGACCAGCAGCGCAGCAAGCTGTTGCTTCAGCGGCCTGTGGTTCACCTTCCGCTTCGCCCGCGCCAGGCATTCGACGCCGCAGTACCGGCTCGTCAGCCTGCGGTTCCAGTGGGTCTCGTAGGGCTTGCCGCACACCTCGCACCGCTTCGTGACGCGGTGCGTCTTCATGGCATCGGCACACTCCTTCGAGCAGGTCCACTTCGGGTTCCACGACTGGACCACGAAGGTCTTGCCGCAGGCCGGGCACTTCCGCTCGCTCGCACACTCCCTGCGCCGACCATGGCCAGCGCACTCCACGGAGCAGTACCGCCGCCTGTTGGCGTGGCTCGGGATGGTCTCGTAGTCATCCCCACACCATTCGCACACCTTGACCACCCTGCGCCTCTCAGTCACGACGCTTCAGCTTGGACGCCAACGCCTCGTGCAGGAGAACGCAGTCGCCGTCAGCCACCGCCCCTGGGCCATAGACGGGTTGCTCCACCTCTTCTAACTCCTGGGGCATCAGGTGGCTGCACTCCTCGTAGAGCGCGTCGATCACCCTCTGCTCCAGCTTCGGACACCGCCAGGAGTCGCGAAGCGCCTGGGCCGACAGGAGCATGTGGTCCTCGTACTCCTGGACCGGCTCTCTGGTCTCCTGGCGCGGAGGTCGTAGCTCCCCCAGGATCTTCCCCTTCAGGTGGGTCTGTAGCTCCTCGGACGTCATGTGCGTGGCGTCCTCTGGCTTGCCCACCCACATCTTCGGGAACCAGTCTGGGACCTCCCACTTGTGGCCGCACCCCTGGCACCAGAACCGCCGCTCCACGGTGCCCTCGGCCTCCAGCTTGGAATCCTTCAGCGACGAGCCCCGAAGGTTGCCGTGAACGTGCTCCGTCACTGTGCGCCTGGCTGGCACAATGGTCTCTATGAATATGAAATCACTCTGACATTTCGGGCACTCCAGCTTCGAGGCGTGCTCGCGCGCCCGCACGGACTCCACGATGTCGCAGCCGTCCCAGCCGTTGCGGACAGCCCTGTCCTCGCTGTGGTCGAGCCCGCAGGTGTACTTATTGATGAGCTTGGGGACGCGCTGTCCCAGGTGACAATCCTTGCACTCCATCCTCCCAACCTAGCACATGAAGATGAAGTGTCAATACCGTGGGGTATCCCGCCCTCTACGCGACAACCAGAGCCCGGTGAGGCACCTCATCGGCACCGCGCGCTCGTCGTCGAGCACTACCTCTCGGTCGGCTCCACGATGGGATTCTTCGGGTCTCCGGGCCACCGCCAGTAGATGCCGTGCGCCTGCTGGTCACTGGCGTGGACGATGCTCGTGTGGTCCCTCTCGTTCTGACGACCGTAGGGGTCCTGCTTCGCCTCATCACCGCTCACCCACACCGCGTTGAGGCACGGCATACAGAGCCGCTTGCCTGTCGGATAGTGCTCCGACTCCGCGACCTGAGCGTCACCGAACACCGCGACGACCAGCGCATTGTGGTCGCGACCGTACTCGTCAGCGAAGATGACCACGTCACCTACGTGCGGTTGCTTGACCTGATACCCGTCGAACTCTTCCATCTCGAACTCCTTCCAGCGGCCTCGTTGCCGCGTGGAAGGCGGGACTCCTCAGTCTATCACGGCTTCTCCAAGATGACGCGCCACTGCTCGACGTGGAAGCTCGGGTCGTAGTGCCGATAGACCACCCGCCAGCCCTCGGCCAGCATCTCATTGATGCGCTCGTCCATCTGGCTCTCGGGCAGCGTGCCCGTCCGCTTCATCTCCTTCGTCGTCCTGTCGTCCGCGACGGAGGGTCCGAAGAAGAGCAGCTTGTGCTCTGGCTGCCCGTCCTTCGGGGCCAGGAAGACGTGGGCCGGGAGACCCATCGCCACGGCCAGGCGGCTGATGACCCGGTCGGCCTTCTCCGGTGCCGTCTCGGCCAACTCGTGGCGCACCCGCTGGAGTTCCTGGTGGAGCTTCACCACCTCGCGCTCGGTCTCCACCCAGACCTCCTGCTTCTCGCGGATCTCAGCCGCCAGGCGCTTCATCCGGTCAAGGATCTCGGGCTTCGCCGTCCGGTCGATCTTCGACTCCAAGTAGTTGTCCACCGCCATCATGATGGTGCCGAGGTCCGACGCCATGTTCTTCATCACCCAGCTTCCGGTCCCAGGCAACGGGGCCTCCCTGGGGATGGGGCGCTTCTCCCGCCGCCACGCCTCCGCGCAGCCCTTCACCTTGATCGCAGCGCCGATGATGCGCTGGCGTAGCTCCCTCATCTTGATCGAGCCGAGGGTGCCGTGCTTCATCCAGTCCGCCAGGTCTTCGAGGTCCGTCGCCGTCGCGTTCAGAGTCGCTGGCTCCTTCGCCACCGGCTCCAAGTAGGGGCGAGCCCGCCCCTCGCCCTGCGAAGCTACGCGCCGCCCCGCCTGGGGCAGGCAGTCGTCCCGCCCATCGTCCACCGGAAGGCCCTGCACCGGGTCATGCGTCTGCTCGGTCACAGGTCGCTTGTCTTCCAGCAACCGCACCAGCGTGACAGGGATAAACCCGGTCCCGCCGCCGCCATCGAGCCGCACGTTGACCTGCTCCTCGCTCATGCCGTGGAGGGGGTTGCCTGGGATGGGATGGTTCCGCGAATTGACCACCATGCCGGTCGGTTCATCCGTGTCCCCGCCGACCACCACCACCCGGTCGCGATAGTGATAGGTGTGCTTGCTTTCGGCCTTCGCCCAGGCCCGCGCCTGCTCCATCTCCTCTTCAGACTTCTCGTTCATCACCTTCTCCTTCGGGGTCGCGCCGCGCCGCCGCATAGCACGCGCCGTGCCAGCGAAAGCGCTTGCACTCGGTTTTTGGAGCGCCGATTTTTTTCTCTCGGGCTAGCTCGGAGGGGGCCTGGGCGAGCTTCAGGAGCGCGGAGTAAAGCCGTGGGGTGAGGGGGCCTGGGCCACCCAGGAGCCCCGTTTGTGCCACCTGGGGGCTGGGCGTTGGGGCACACCGTTGGGGTGTCCCGTTGTAGGGGGGCGTTGTGACAGGGCGTTGTAGGGCCGGGTTGTTCACTGGGTGACCTTCCCCCAGGGGGTTCCTCGGCGTCTTGGTGGCTCGCCCAGGCCACCGTCTCGGCCCTCGCCCTGTAGCTGCTCACGCATGGCACTGTCCATGGCCCCGGCGACCTCGTGCTTGGGGCGGTCGGGCGCTGGGCAGTGACGGAAGGGCTTCTCTGGCAGGTCCACCCCTGGTCTGGCTCCTGACATGCCGCTCTTGGCGTGCTCGACCAGGTGCTCGCCATAGGCCCTGGCGTCCTTGGTCAACTGGTCCCCGGCCTTACGTAGCTCTGTGATGAGCGCCTGGTCCTCCTGCTCCTCGATGTCGCGCCTGGTGCGCTCCTCGATGGCTGCCAGGGGGCTGTCTGGCTTCTCGCCCCTGAGCCGCCGCCGCAGGGCATCCAGGGCCTCGATGATGACGTCCAGGGACTTCGGGTCCTTGGCCCCGATGAGCACACCTGGCTGCTGCTGCAAGAGCCTCGGCCCCTCGTCCACCTCGCCATTGATGTCCCTACCCGGCTCGCCCACTGGCCCCTGGCAGAGCAGCAGCCAGGCCACCCCGTCGCTGGTCTCTGGGTAGAAGGGCTGCACGGCGATGTCGCCCTGGCACGAGACCTTCGTCTGAAGGGCCTCGCCCGACTTCGGCCTGACCTCCACCGGGGGCTTGCCCGGCTCCACGCTGTAGATGATGATGCCCACCCTCAGTCCTCCTTCTCGGCGATGCCACGCAGGGCTCGCTCCACCCTGTCGATGAGCCCTTCGCGCTCCTCTTGCAGCCGCCGCACGATGGCCATGGACGACTCGTATAGCTCCTTCGCCCTGGCCACCTTGTACTCCAGCTTGGCGATGCGCTCGTTGCGCCTGGTCACCATGCCACGCAGGGCAAGGATCTCGCCCTCCAGCTTGTCCGCCTGTCTCAGGCAATCCGCCGCCGTGTAGAGGTAGCCCGCCCTGTGGTCCACCCCTCCGATGGGGTCCAGGTCTTCGCGCATTCTGTCCAGTGAATCGGCTAACCCCTTGAGATCTACCTCCATGGCCCTCTCCTGGTCAGGAAGAATCCCGAAATTACTTGCTCTAGGCCGTGCCCTGTCTCCGCTTGAACTTCACGGTCAGCGAGTCCCCGTCCTTCAGGTCCGACTTGGCGAACATCTTGCCCATCTCGGCCTTCGTGACCTTCCCCTCGTGGACACCCTTGAGGCCAAGAACGCCAGCGATGTCCTTCTTATCGAACAGCATCTCGCCATCGGCTATCGCGAAATGAATCGTCTTCATGCCTTCCTCGCTTCCTTCGCTATCTGCCTGGACAACCTCATGGCCAGCTTGACGGCCCGCTCCATGTCCCCGATGTGGGCCTCGATGGTGCCGTCTGGCGTCTCGAAGACCAGGCTCCAGCCCGTGGCCGACCCCTGCGCCTTGACGCTCGTGGCACCCTCTGGGACCAGCTTCATGTCGCCCTTGCCGACGACCTTCCCTGCTCCGTCCAGCACGCTCATGACCACCCCCTACTCGAAGCGCTTCGCCGTGTTCGCGATGATGCTCGCCAGGGGCTCCTCGATGCCGAACCGCTTCAGGCTCACCTTCAGGCTCTTCTCGAAGTCGTCGCCTCCCCGCATGGAAGCCGCCTTCCAGTCGCACACCATCTCGGCGAGGTCGATGATGTCCATCCCGGCGAGCCCCTTGCTGTGGTACTCCGGGTGGTGCCTGTTCACGCTCTGATGGTGCTTGATCGCAGGCCGCATCAGCCCCAGCACCTTGCGGTGCTCCTCGCTGCCGTACTCCAAGCCAGCCAGCTTGGGGATGACCACGGCGTAGGCGCTCCGCTCGGGCTCCTCGAACTTGCTCTTGTCGTGCTCGATGGCGGCTTGACGCACCGCGTCAATGATACGCCCCATGAACCCCTGGACATGCCCGATGTGGACCTTCGTGTCCGTGTCGTGCTTCGCTAGCTCGTCGTCGGTCGGCTTCCGCAACTTCCCATCGGCCTCGAACAGGCCATCCAGCTTCTCCCATCCCATACTCACTCCTCGTGGTGCGCCTGGGGCTCCACAGGCTTCATCCTCCAGATCTTCGGGGGCTGACCAAGGGGGATCTCCCGCTTGTCGCCAGACCACTCCACCAGGCCCTCGTCCACGAGGAGCTTGCGGGCCGCACACACCGTCGCACGGGACAGCCCAAGGGCGTCCTCCAACTCGGCGTCCGTGGCCCCCAGGTTGCCCATGGCTCGAAGGTGGCTCTCCACCCGGACGACTGCCGGGCTCTGTCTCGTGAATCCGCTCATCTACTCCTCGTCGTCGTCGCCCTTGTACGGTGTCAGGTCTACCGCCTTGTCCGTCTCGAAGAACAAGACCTTGTCGCTGTTGGCCTCGTTGAACGCCGCCACGGCAGCCTTGAACTCGTCCTCCCCGCAGTAGTAGGGCTCCGCGTCCTCGCAGCCCTCTGACCACTCCTCGAAGGCGTGCTCCAAGATGCGATCTGCGTCCAGGGCGAATGGCGCAGGTGCCGTGGCCCAGGCCCGGTCGGGCACGTCGATGTCACGCAGGGCGCAGTATTCGAGCAGGTCGTCGATGCACTGGTGGTACTCGTCGTTCCAGATCACCCCCTGGTCGTCAGGGTAGTCGGGCACGACCTCGGCCTTGGCGAGCTTCACCTTCTCCCAATCCGTGCGGTGCTTACCGATGCACTTCGAGCAGAACCACTGGTAGGGGCTGCACTCCTCGCCGCAGTCCTCGCAGGCCCACTCGCTGCACGGGGTCTGGTCCTGGGGGGCATGGCCGCTCCGCCCCCACATCTTGCTGCTCTTCCTGGAACACCGCTCGGCGTTGTACTTCCCGGTGCCGTTCTTGTCCGAATAGACGGTCCCGCAGTTGGTGCAGTAGTAGGCCACCACCTCGTCGGGCTTCTGGGCCTTCACCAGGGCGTCCACAGGGGCCTTGCGCTTCGGCTGCGCCAGGGGTCGATCACTCACTTGAAACACTCTCCACGGCATGTGAGACGACCACAGAAGGTGCAATGCCCCTCGCTGTCGTCGTAGGTCAGAAACTCGCCTGGTTTGGACGTCACCCTGGACTGCATGGGGGGCTGGCGATTGCCATCCTCGTCAAGCACGTACTCTTCGCCATCCTTGTCGTGATGGATCGTCTGACCGGCTCGCTTGCGGCTATTCATCGCCTTCGTCCTTCCAGAGATGTGCCTTCAGCACTGGGATGCGGGTCTTGCAGTGCGGGCACTTCCGCCAGTAGCCCTCCCAGATGAACCCCCCGTACTTGGCCCCCACGATGGTCCCGCAGCGTCGGCAGGTGTCGTTGTCCGGGCACTTCTCCCCATCCATGTCCAGGATGACGTTCCCAGGAACGCCTCCGTCTCCGATGGTCGGCCCACTGTCACCGCAGACCCCCCAGTGCATTCGCTGATTGGGCGGGACGACAGACCACAAGAGCTTGCCGCCACGGCGGCAGGACCACCAGAAGACCTTCAGGCTCCTCGACTCGCTCTGCTCCTGCTCCCAGGACAGGTGGACGTTCGTGTTCCACTCGTTGGGCGTGGCCTCGATGAGCCGCGCCAGCCAGGGCGTGAAATCGTCCTCTCTGAAGTAGTTCCAGATGCCGCCCCAGAGCAGGACGTCGCCCTTGTCGCCGAATTGGAACACCTCGTCGTGTGCCACCGCAGAGATGAACGACATGGCTGGCTTGTGGACGTTGTCCCTGTCCTCCAGCATCAGGTCGAGTAAGACCTTGGCAGCCTCCATGATCTTCGCGATGTCACAGACTTCGGCCTGGACGGTGACCATGCTCTCGAATCCCATCTCTCAGTCCTCTCCAAGCCCCTTGTCGCAAGCTCGCTGGCCACCGCAGAAGTCCCGCTTCCACTGATCGAAGGAGAGAACGCTGTGCAGCGCGACAGCCTGGCCGACCGCGCCGAACGACGTCGCCAGGTACATGAAGTAGTCGTGCTCCTCGGCGGTGTTCATGGCCTTCTTCGCCTGGGCCTGGGCATCCTTGGTGAGCGCCTTGACCTCCGTCAGGAAGGCCCTGCGAGCTTCGTCGTACCTCTTGATCGCGTCGGTCACGCTCACCCACGCTGGTGCTTCTCGATGAAGTCCATCGCGCACTCCGTGCAGAGCCCGTTGATGTACTTCGGCTTGCCGCAGACCTCGTGCGGCTTCCCGCAGTTGAGGCAGCCGCCCTGATCCAGGGCCTTCTGGTTCCGGGCCTCGATGAGAGCCCGGGTCTCCTCTTCGGTCATTCGTCCTTCTCCGGGGGCTTGTGGACGTCGCCCTCCCGGATGACCTCGCCGGGGTGCTTCTCCTGGGTCCTGAACGCCGGATGGGGCAACACGCCCTCGCGCTTGGCCCGCAAGATCGCCGCCTCCCAGTCGGGCAGGCTCCCGTTGTTCAGGTTCTTCCAGTCCGCATAGAACTCGTCCAGCGAAGCGAAGAACTCCACGCAGAACTGCTCCTTCGTCCACTCCGTCACCTTGAGTCGATCAGCCATCGTCTCTTCCTCCAAATAGGTCGATCTGCCGTGGGTCGGGGGGCTCGACCCCTCTCGGCGGTGTCGGCTTCAGCCCCCGCTGCCGCTTGATCTCGTCCAACCACACCTTGTATGGGTGGTACTCTCTCGGGCCGAACTGGTAGGCGTCCCTGAGCGCCTTCCTGATGGCCTTCTCGTCCTGGCCCTTCGTCTCACGCAGCACGCGAGCGATGATGGGCCTCGCCTTGTCACGCCACGTTCGCAAGCCACTCCTCGGCTTCCTTGCGGGCCTCGCTCTCGTAGCTCGACGACAGGTACTTCACGTCGCGCTCCAGAACAGGCGTCAGCCACCCAAACGGCCCCCACCTGATGATGACGTGCTGGTTGCCCTCGTCGCTGGTGTAGCGCCGATGAACCACGCCGAACGTGCCGTTCTTCGAGACGACGTATCCGATCACACGTCCACCTGACCGCCGTACTCCTCGACGATGACGTAGGCACGCCTCTTCGCCTTCAGGAGCAGGTCATCCCTGGTCCGCGTGTAGAGCGTCTTGCGGTCGCCGTGGACCCCGGCCCTTCCCTTGCCCCCGTGGCCAAAGCACGCCTCACCCTTCTTCGCTCCACAGGCTGGACAGTGAACGAATGCCACGCTCCTATCCGTGCGAAGCCAGTGCCCAGACTCGCCGCCCGGGTGAGGTATGAAGCAGTAGTCATCAACAACAAACACTCTCCTGGCCGTCATCTCCGCCTCCCGAACATCGACTGCATCTCTTCGGTGACCTCCTGGACCACCTCTCGACTGAGCTTGGCGTACCGCTCCGGGTCGGCCTTTATCGCGGCCTCGACAAGCTCCTGGTCGCCGGGCTGCATGATGCCCTTCTTCCCGCGCCGCCGCGCCTCCCTGACCTTGTACCAGTCGATGTCCATCAGTCGTCCTCGTGGGCGTCTGCGACGGCGCTGTCGGTCAGTCGCCCTGCTTCCTCGAACTCGCGCTCCAGTTCGTCGTCCACGTTCTCGGCGGTGTTCTTCGCCATGCTCATCGCCGCCAGGTGCTCGGTCAGCTTGCGCGCCGCCGCGCCGTAGCTCCCTGTGGCGATGAACTCGATGGCCTCCTTCAGGTCAGGCGGAAGACTCCACGCCTCGGCCACGTCCACCGGGTCAGGTAGCTCCACAGTCCTCGGCCCCGGGCTCTGCTCGAAGAGACGGCATAGATACCAGTGCGCCTTCTCCAAGTCGGCCCGCTCCGACCCCTTGTGCGGTGCGCGCAGGATGTACTTGATCGCGTTGCCGTAGCAGAAGCCCTCGCCCCAGCCCCACGCCTCGATGACCTTGATCGGCTCGAACTCCACGGAGCCATCCTCGCCCTTCTCGCCGCAGGCGTTGTAGTGCTCCGGGTGGACCACCGGGCCTCCGACCGCCTGAAGGTCTTCTTCGAGTTTCCTGAGCAGGTTGCCCATGGCCTCCCTCTCCATTTCTAGGACGGCATCGCGCGATGGCGGGTGGCCTTTGTAGAGCCCGACGTAGCCCCTCTCTTCGAGATTGGTCGATGACCACTCCTTCGACGTTCCCACCGGCTGTCCCTGGAAGAGACCCGGCTTCTTCTCCATCACGCACGCCGCACACAGGCAGCCGCAGCCCGTGTCAATGCACTCGACCGCACCGTTCTCGTCGTAGCGGTAGTCTGTCTTGTTGTGCTCCAGTTTGGCGTTCGCGAACCAGTTCTCTGGAGCCCAGGGTGGCCGATGAATGGGTCCGTTCACAGCTTCGCTTCCCCCGTGACCAAGAGGTTCCGCAACATCTCCTCGATGGGCGGTGGCTTCCAGCCTGGTGGCTTCAGCCGCTTGCCGTCCTCGCGCAGAGGACCATCGGCCTTCCGCATGTTGGCCCTCCAGACCTCGTCGAAGAAGGGCTCGATGTCCACGCCCATCGCGTTCGAACAGTTGTGGATGACGAAGGTGATGTCGCAGATGGCGTCGATGACCTCGGCCCACCAGTAGATGGTCGCCGCCTGGTAGAACTCGACGTCGCCCATGGCCCTGAACCGCGCAACCACCTCTTCGTCCCCACCCTCGCCCTTCTCCTCTTCGCGCCTGGCGATCTCTGTCGTCACGGTGGGGCGCACCAGGGGGTCTGGCTCGCCTGGCTCCGTGACGATCTTGAGCGCCTGAAGCACTCGCATGGCGGTGTCGTACTCCCCGGCTTCCTCGCTGACGAGGTTCCGTAGGAGGTCGAGCTTCAGGCCCACGAGCCCAGGCCGCTCCTCGTTGGGCAGCGGCAGGTCCAGGGCCTCCATCATCTCCTTCACGCACTTCTGTGTCTTCAGCATTCTTCCCAACCTAACACATGGGTTCAACGAGTCAACAGCGAAAGTGACTTTCGCTCAGGTGGCGACCGGCTTGCTCCTGGGCCTGCCCCGCCCCTTCGGCACGAAGTCCTCGAAGATGACCGGCATCTTCTCGTCGAACTCGACCACCAGGGGGTACATCAACTCGCGCATCCGAGGGTGAGCGAGATGGTGTGCCCTCTGAGAGAAGATGTGGGACCACTCCCGGACGTTCGCCGAGACGACGATCTCCGCCTTGGTCCCGATGGGAAGCACCTCGCGAGCAAGCTCTGCCGGGCAGCCGTCCTCCACCAGACGCAGGTAGTCCTCTTCGGCCTGCGCCCAGGACTCCAGCATCCAGAGCCTCCACCTCGCCCGCTTGTCCAGGTCGGGCTCGCGCATGAACAGGGCCTCGGCTGGGTCGCAGACCGTGATCTCGCTGCCGAACTTGCCCTTGCCGTAGTTGCAGTAGCGGGTGCTCTCCTGGGCGAAGGAGCACAGCCGGTGACGGACCATCTCGTGCGTGAAGCCCCTGTTGGAGACGAACCTCACGGTGGCCTCGCCACCGAATTCAATCATGGCCATGTGGCCGCGCTTCAGGAGGTTGCGGACGAGCTTCTCGGCAGAACCCTGGGTGATCTTGTCCTCGCTCTTGTAGCAAGTCCTCGCCGCTCGCTCGATGCGCGCCAGGACGTCCCTCGGGTAGTCCAGGATGACGTACCTCGGCGTGGTGACCTGGGTCATGACGTACTCTCCTTCTCGACCTTGACGGGGGTGCCGCTAGGACAGTCCACGAGCACGCAGACCGAGTGCTCATCCTCTACGCGAGACTCGACCTTCACCACCCATGGAATCCTAACACCCTCGGCGACCTGGTGGACCAGCGCCCCCCAGCACCCATTCTGGACGTAGACCATAGTGACCACCAACCCGGACGCTTGAGAGCCGATGGTGAAGTGAATCTTCTGGTCGTAGCAGCCGATCTCGTCTTCCTTGCTGCCGACCACAGCGTTGCTCGGCTCCTCGACCTCGGCCCCGCAATGCGGACACGTCACCTGCAACTCGATGTTGGCACATACGATGTCGTCACTCATCCCGTAGATCGTCAGCATCTCTCCTACTCCTTCGCGCCGCCCACCTCACTGCGAACGGCAAGATCGCAAAGCACGCCACCCAGACGATGGCGTCCCAGTCACTCATCAGGCTCGCCAGTCCCATCGTGATGGATGAACCTGGCGTTGCTCTGCGTGCTCGGCCTCGGCACGTACCGTTCAGTCCTCGGCTTCGGCTCTGGTCCAGTCTCGGGCTCCGCCTGAAACCGCTCGTATGGGTAGGGCTCGTCCTTGAACCCGGCCTCATGCGGGTCGGTCGTCTCGTAGGCCAGAAGCTCTGGCGGGGGCTCCCTGGGAGCTTGATCACTGGCAGCTTGGTCACTCGACTGATCAAGCTCTGACTGATCAAGCTCTCCGTGCCCCTCTGCGGCCTCCTGTTGCCCCTCTGGCTCCGGGGGTCCAGGAGGTGGCGGGAATGCTTGCGGCGGCTCAGGGGGCGAAATGGACAGCTTCTCGCCCCAAATCACCTGCGCCTCGGCGAGAGACGTCGAGTAGGCGTGTTGACAAACTGCCTTCATGCAGTACCAAGACAGGTCGGGAACGGTCGGGTCCACCTGGACGGCCTTCCAGCCCTCCATGTCGCCGCCACGGCCCAACACCTGAAGCCCGCAGGCTTGGCAGACGATGGGCTCCGCCTTGACCTTCATCGTCACGGCCCCCAGCCCCTTCGCTCGCGCTCCACCAGCCACCCGCCGATGGTCTCCTGGATGAGCCGCGTGCCCTGCTCCAGCATCAGCGCGGCCTCGCCGATCCTGATGTGCTCCAACGCCACCCTGCTGATCTCGATGGCACCCATCCATCGCTTCGACCACTGGGAGATCTCGACCCTGATGTGGACGTTGTCATCCATGCTCGTCGCGGCCTTGCGCCGGAACTCCCTAAAGTCCTGGCTCACCTTCTCGATGGCCGTGGTCAGCCGCCGCACGTTATCGCGCTGGAACTTCAGTTCCTCCAGCCACTCGGCAAGCTGAAGGTGCTCCTGCTCGCAGTCGGTGTCCGGGTGCTCCGCCGCGACAGCCTTGGCGTGCTCGATGGCCTCGTCGATCTTCGACGTGTCAATCGTCCTGTCCATCGCTTTCCTCAGTTGAAGGATTGCCACCGTCCTCCCCTTCCTCGTCGCTATCCCCCGCAAACGGGCTCGGAAGCCGAACGACAGCTTCTCGAACCGCCCCATCCACCCCTGTTACCGTGGCAACTTGAACCTTCGTATCTGCACCGAGACCCTTGTCGAGCAGGTCCGGGTCCGCGTCGAACGCCGTCTGTGTCAGCAGCGTGGCCAGGTAGTTCGCAGCCACCGGGTGAATGCTCACCGCCCTGACCGGCCTACCGAGGTCCAGGCAGACTTTTCCCTCGTCCGCGAACACCTTCAACGCGATGGGATCGTCCACCTCGTCGTGGCTGTCCGGGAACCCGCCGCTCGGCTTCTCCTCGGTCGGCAGCCCTTCCTCGTCGCGCTGGGCCAGAAGCTCGGCTCGCTCCTTGACCGCCTCGAAGACATCCCTGGGTAGCTCCGGGAGGGTGACCCTGATGATGACCTTCCCGTCGCCGTCCGTCGCCTGGTCGATGGCTGGCTCGATGCCGATCTGTCGGCACGCCTTCGCCCACCAGATGGGCTCCGGGTGGCCCTCCGCGTATGCCTTCGCGCTCGTGATCTCGAATCCGCTCATATCTCACACCTTGAAGACGAATGCCGACCCGTTGCCCTCGCCGTTCTGCCCGCCATAGCACGACTCGATGATCTGCTCGATGGCCTCGAACATCTCCGCGTGCATCTGGGCGTGACCCTCGGCCTCTTCCTCTTTCGTTATTCGCGATGTGGACATCATCGGCTGCTGAAGGACACTCAGGCACGACAGCGCGTGGTCCAGGTTGTCGTGCAGCGCCTTGATCTTCTCTTCGACCTGGTGGCCGCTCATGTTCAGGTACGGCATCAGCCCCTCACCTTCAGCTTGAACTTCTTCACGATGTTCCCCACCTGCTCGTAGACACGCTTCGCGTTGTCCACGCCGCAGCCCCAGCAGAAGCCGTCCTTGTCGGTCAGGCTCTCCGGGCAGTCGTGCTCGCCGTACTCCAAGACGCAGAGCAGGGCAATCCCCAGGTGGGCGAACCTCATCCACTCCGGGTGCGCCTCATCGAACGCCTCGCAGACACCACAGCCGCCACGCACCCGTCCCCTCCAGAGCTTCTTCCGGTGGGGCTCGGGCAGCATATCCCAGTGCTTTTTACAGAAGGGGACCTCCGCATGGAGGTCTGGGCTCTCGCAGCCATTGGCGTGACAGGCATGGGACATCAGTCCATCCAACCTAGCACACCAGAACGCTCTGTCAATAGGGGAGACGCCTCGTGCCGAAGCGCTGGCTGGCTGCGTCCTTGCGAGCGCAGTCCTTGCACTGGCGTGATGGTCGCTCTCGCCTGGTCAGGGTGCTCTTCGGGATACACCTGGACGCCCCGCATTCACACCGCACCTGCACCTGGATGTGCCCGTGATAACGCGGCGCGTCAAGCGAGATGACTGTCCACTTCCCGAAACGATCCCCGATGTTGACCTCTGCCATCGAGGTCAGTGTACCACGTCGTTGTCGCCCTTCGCCCTGGGGCTCAGATACTTCGGCCTCCGTGAGCCGATGGCCGACCCGATGACCATGGCGACGAAACTCACGGTAAAGCAGACGATGAGCAGGTAGGTGAGCCCCCACCATGGATGCTCTGACAGGAAGCTCCACATCACGAACACCCCGCAGCCCGCGCCACGGACGAGAAGATGAAGATCGCCATGAGAATGCCCAGGAAGGGGGCGAAGACGTCCAGCATCCAGTCGAATGGTCTCTTCTCACGCACGGCCCATCTCCTCGTCCTCCCCGACCACACACATGCCCGCGACGAACCCTCCGACGAAGGACTCGTAGGGCACGTAGCGCCTGACGATGGGCGCTGTCCCGCGCAGCCCGATGTCCAGGATGTCGGCCTTGAAGCTGTCCGGGCAGCCGTGAGCGATGGTCTCCGTCCGCGCCTGCGCCGCCAGCATCACAGCCGTCGAGAGCCTGGCCTGCATCCCGTCCACGCAACCTTGCTCCGCGTGAATGCACGCCTCGCAGACATGAGCCACCGCACCAGCCGCAGACCTGAATGCCACCCTGTCCAGCGGCGTCTCCTTCGTCAGCACGCCCATCTTGTAGCAGACGCTCAACACCTCGTCGTCGGTGGCCTCGCCGCAGATGAACCGCTCGACGATCTTCAGCCCCTTGTCCATGGCCGGGTGAATGAGCACGCACTCCAGATGAGCATTGATCACCTCCACGGTCGCGTTGATGACGTCGAAGTCGGGCACCCCGGCTCCAGCCGCTATCGGGATCAGTAGCTCTGGGTGCTCGCACTCGTCCCAAGCCCGCTTCATGTCGTCGCCATAGTCCGCTGCCCAGGAGACCGCCTCTGCGGGCGCTCCCAGGCTCTCCAGAATCGCCTTGACCAGCATCGAGCCTCCTATACGCGGACTCGCCGACCGCTGATGACGTCCACCACCTCGGTGCCGGGCTCGAAGTTGGCCCGCAGACCGAACATCTCCTCGCCGCTGGGCTGCGCGGGCTGCCGCCGCCTGTACTCCTCCATGAACGCCGTGAGGTCGGCGTCACGCGCCTCCAATGATACCCGCAAGGTGCCCTTCGAGATGCACCCAGCCTCGCACCAGTCGTTGAGCAGGTCGCGCGGCGGCACCTGGTCATTGCTGCTCCAGCGGACCACACCGTCCTCGATGTAGTGCCGGTGCTCGTTGAAGTCGTCCCGCGCCGCGTCGGCGTCGAAAACGTGCCCAGGAACCGATGCGTCGAATTTCGTGAAATGGTGTCCCATGGTGTCCTCCGTCCGTTGCCTCACTAATCTAGCCACTGGGATGTGATTGTCAACAGAGCGCAAGCAACTTTCGCTCTCTGGGCCTCCCACTCCATATATGAGGAAAAGATAGTGCCATGGTGTTGACAGACGCAAACCAGTGGTTAGGTTCTATACAGGACGGACGGAGGACACCATGAACACCAACACCATCACCCCTCAGATTCGACAGAACGCCGCCGCCATCGCCATCGAGACCCTTCGCGTGCTCGGTCGCGAAGACCTTCTCCCCATGCTCTGGATCGACTGGCGCACCCGGTTCACCAGCCGGATGGGCGATGCCATGTACACGAAGAGCCATCGCGTCCAGCGGAACCTGGAACAGTTCCGCAACGACAACGGCTTCATCTGCTGCGTGCGCTTCTCCGTGCCGCTCTGGCTCAGGGCCTCCGAGGAAGAGCGCCGCGAGACCGTCATCCACGAGATCTGCCACCTGGTGACCAGTCACGAGGCTCGGCTGGCCGGTGTCACGGTCGAGAAGAGCCACGGCCCTGAGTGGAAGGCTGTCATGCGCCGCGCAGGCGTCACCCCCAAGCGGTGCCACAACGTGAACAACAACGGTCTCTCCAAGAGGAAGACCATCCAGACCACCTGCAACTGCGAGCACGGCCACAGCGTGACCCCGCTGGTCGCTGGCCGCATCCTCAACGGCGTGAAGTACACCTGCGGTGCCTGCAAGGCCAGGTTGGTCCTCGGCGACCTCACCAGCGCCCAGGTAAAGGCGTGCAAGGAAGCCGTCGCGAAGGACATCATGAAGCCCAGGCGCTCTCGCCGGGCTCGCCGGGGCTCGTTGGCTGCTGCTCTCGGTCTCTAGCGGGTGGGGTTGTTGCGGATCTTGCCGAAGATGCGCTTGTGGAGTTTCTTGATCGCGTCCACGTAGGCGTTGCGCTCGGTGTTCCCCAGGTCTTCCGGCCCGTACCACGTCATGTCCATGACCTTGTTGACCAGCTTGCGGTCGGCAGGAGGCAGAGACGGCGCGATCTGCGCCAACTCCATCATCATCTCCTGCGCCCCCATGGGGATTCCGTGCCTCCGCAGTTGCTTGCGCCAGTGCCTCCGCCCGGCCAGCGTGGCCTTCTTCGCGAACGGCACCGGGGACGGCACCTCGAAGGCCCCTGTCGCACCGATGGCCATGGCCTCTTCGATGGAGTCGAACTCCTCTTCGAGGGCATCGGACTCGTCGTCGAAGCCGTACTCCTCGCGGTAGCCCAGGGCGAGCTTCCGGTAGGTGTCCTTGAAGATGCGGTGAGCCGCGTCCACCTGGCGACCGAAACGGCCCAGGCGCTCGACGTCCACCTGCTTCGCCCGCATGGCCCCCGCGAGCCACTTCGCGAACTCGGTCGTGAACCGGCCAAGCTGGGCAGCGGTCTCGTGGATGGTCTTCAGGTTCCGCATCTGGACAGGCTCGATGGGCTTCACCGGAGCCGTCTCGGCGTCCACCATGGCCTCCTGAAGCTCCTCGCTCAGAGCCTCCAGAACGAGCCCCAGGTCATCGAGAGAGACGTCGGACTCGCCGCGCATCTGCTGGCGGATCTCCTTCGCCTTGCTGCGGCGCTCCTTCTTCTTCAGTTCGCCCTTCTTCTCCTTGCGCGACCAGTAGCCCTGTCCGCCACCCTTGACCGGCCCCTTGGGCTTCCCCTCGATGACGGAACGCAGGTCCGCGACGTGGTTGGCCTCGCCGTGCATCCGGGCCTGGATCTCCTTCTTCGCCGCCTGGCGCTCGCCCTTGCGGGCCGTCTTCTTCGCCTGCTTCGAGTGGCCACTGCGGTGCTTCGAGCCGACGTACTTCTTCTCGCCGTGCTTGCTGCCCCAGAGGTCAGCTTCCTTCGACCCATGGCTCTTGCCGTATGGCGTCCCCTTGCGCTCGACGATGGAGCGAAGCTCTCCTGGTCCCATGTCATCCGACTCCTTCGGGTAGCTCTCCGGGGTGAGCTTGAACCCGTGCTTCTTCGCCCAGACTTCCAGGTTCCAGGGCTCCCCGTAGGTGCTGTAGGAAGCTCGCCGCGCCGCCCTGTCGGACTTCACGCCCTTGGGCCTGATGGAGACGTAGACGTTCTTGCCACCCTCGCGACCAACGAGCCAGACGTCATGACCGGCGTCGGCCATCGTCATCGCCATCGAGCCCGACGAGTAGAACTTCGCCCCGCTGAAGGGGTGGCCCTTCACGCGCACGCGAGCGATCAATTCGCTGTTGTTGCCGAGGTTGATGCGCTTCAGCCCTTGCCCGCCGCCGTACTCCTTCTGGTCCATCGGATGGATGATCATCCGGGCCTTGTACTTCGGCTGGCCAGCGGGCTTGTCGATGACCTCCACGGCCTCGCAAAGCTCCCAGCCCTCGTCCTCGAAAAGCGCTCCCAGGATGGCCTCGGCCTGCTCCTTCAGAAACCGACGCACAGCCGGGTCCATGATGATGTTCTTCGGGGAGAGGTTTGACTTGGTGGGGACGATGTCCCGCACCATGTGGATCTTGTTTCGCCACTTCGCGCCGGGCCGCTCTGGTCCCTCGCGCCTGGCGATGTCCACCACCACGTCGATCTTCTTCGTGATGGCGTTGCCCTTCCAGTTGATGTCGATGACGATGCCAGCGTCCTCGTTGTCGAGCCCCAGGTTCGTGGCGCTCGCCTGGACGTCCCAGCCCTTCTTCTCCCCGGTGAGCGTCTTGAGCAGCGCGACGTACTGGCGAGCGAGCTTCTTCATCTCGTCGCCCACCGCCTTCTCGGACTTGAACTCGTCGGCGCTGAAGATGCCGAGAGCAGCCATAGCGGCGTCCTTGCCGCTGAGACCGGCGAACGCCTCTTCGACGGGCCGCTGGATGATGTTGCGAAGCTCCTCTGCCGATGCCATCTCGACCTCCTGCGCTCAGTGGGTTGCTGGCTTCATGACCCTGAACCGGCTCATGTAGCTCTCGAACCGCTTCAGCGGGTTGCCCGTGAACCCCTGCTTCTTCGCCACGATCCAGAAGTACAACGCGACGTCACCCGCGTGGCTGACGACGTTCGCCGCGATCAGGGACGCATCTTCGAGCTTCCCCTGGTTGATGGCCTGCTTCATGTCGGTGAGGTCCGACTCCACCCGACCGATGGCGTCGAAGATGGCCCGGTTGGCGTCCTCTTCCAGGGGCTCGCCCTGGGGCTCCTCGTCCTCGATGCGCCGCTTCTTCAGGTCGGCGAAATCGCCCTCCAGCTTCGCCATCGCGGTCTGAAGCTCTCGGACCTCCTTGAAGAGGATCTTCGCCATGCTGTTGCCCGGGTTGGACTTCACCAGCTTGTTCACCGCCGTGTACAGCCTGTCGAAGTTGGGCCTGTAGGCCGCACGGATGGTCATGAACGCGCCGTAGGCGTCCCCGAAATCGGACTCAGCAAGCCCCCCCGGCTTGGCTTCCTCGATGGGACTTCCGGTGCGCTCGTACTCCAGCACCTCTTCGACCATCGCCTGGGCTTCCGCCGCCGTCATTCTGTCGTTCATCACTCGCCTCCCAGCGTGCCGTCGAACGCCGCTGCGATGCCCACCGCAAGCCCCGCTCCGACGACAAGGCCGACCCCCAGGCCGACCCATCCTCGGTTCTTCTCCCACCAGCTTCGGCGGGCTGCCTCACGCAAGCGTGCGACCTCCTGGTCCGCCAGGTCAAGCTGCTTCTGGTAGACCTGCCGCTCGCGCTCCATCGTCCGCAGGTCCACCTCGTAGAGCCCTCGAAGCTCGTCGTAGGCGACCTTCGTGCGCCCAGCCCTGGTCGCCATCTCCTTCGTCATGTAGATGCCTGGCGGCGTCTCCTCGACAGGAGCGGTCGGGTCCTGGTTCTCGACCTCGCACTTCGTGACTGACAACACGATGCGCTTGCTCGTCGGCACGTCCTCTGGCGGGTCAGGAAGCTCGGTCGCGAACAGAGGGTCCGGTAGGGTGCTCTCCCCTGGCTGCTGCGCGACAGGAGCCCCGCAGCCCACGAGGAGCACCAGCAGTAGGGCGAACACACGCATCAGCCGAACACGTCGCTCCAGCGAGATCCGTACTTCCGGGAGTCTCGTCCAGCCCGTTCGCCAGCGTCGTAGAAGACGTCCCAGTTGACCTCGACCTCGACCTCTCCACGTACGTCCCAGATGGACTTGACCTCCATCGGGATGTCCTCACCCCCCGGGCTCTTGACGAACTTGCTACTCCGAACGGGCTCCGCCGTCAGCCTCTTCAGCGTGAGCGAGAGCGTACCGAAATCGCCGAAGGACGCGAGTGGGTTCCACCTCGAAGCCTGAACGTACTCGGACGGTATTCCACGGGGCGTGCTGACGTCCAGGGTCTCTTCGACCATCTCGATGAAGATGTCGCCGAGGCCCGTGCCCTTGTGGATGTCGTCGGTCATGACGGCGCTCCACGAGCGGATCGACGACTGCGCCGCCTGGCCGATGAGCCTCTTGGCGAGCTTCAGGTCGGACATGAGCGCCCGTGCCAGGTTGCGCTTCAGATTGATGGCCCCGTTGTGCCCCAGAAAGCGCCTCGCAGAGGACATCCTGTCAACGATCTGAGGGATACCGAGAGTGAAGGTGTCGTAGGACTCGACCTTGGTGGGCATCTCGTACTCGATGTCCACGTTCATGCCGTACTCCGGGTCCTCATCGCTGGTCTTCACCGTCTTGGAGTTCAGCGGCTCGACATCGACGAAGACGTTGCCGGGCCATTCCTCCGCGATGTGGTCACGCATGGCCACGACGAACTCCTGGGCCAGCTTCTTCCCGACCTTCGGGTCAAGCTCGACATCAGCCGCCCTGGAAAGGATGGGGATGAACGACTTCGGCGCGATGGCCTCCGCCAGGTCAAAAGGGCCGAAGCCGTCCGCCTCCATGAGCGCCGCCAGAAGCTCCTGCTGGTCCTCCGGGATGTCGTTGCGGGCCAGGTACATATCGGTCTTGCTGTCGTAGTACCGGCCCTCGCGCTGGTCGTAGTAGAGGATGCGCCCGTCACGGAACTGGAAGGGTCCTTCGAGCCCCGGCTTGGCCGGGTACTCCCTGGGGTTGATGCGAGGCATCCTGATGGTGCCGCGCTTGGCGAAGGCTTTCTCGACCTCGGCCCGCTTCGAGCTTCGCTTGCGCTCGTCCAGGGCTTCGATCTCTTCCTTCTTCGACTTCACCCAGCGCCCGAAGACCATCTTCAGGCCCTTCTTCACCCCGGCCTTGACGAGCTTCTTCCCGGCCCGCGCCGCCGACTTCTTCAGGATCTTCTTCGCCTTCGACGGGTCCTTGCCGATCTGTTTGATGGCACCGGCAGCAGCGTGCTTCAGCATCTTGCCGGTCTTGCTCTTGGTTCTGATCGACGCCACGCGCTTGGCGAGGGGACCAGCAGCCTGCTTCGCCACCTCGCGCCCCAGCGACTTCGCAGCCTTCTTCCCGTGCTTCTTCGCCGTCGCCAGGGCCTTGGCCTTGGTCTCGTCGCGAAGCTCGGTCAGGGCCTCGTCCAGGAACTCGTCGATGGCCTCGTTGACCTCGTCCAGGTCGTCCTCGGTGGCACCGGCCTCACGCAAGATGACGAACCACGCAGAGTCCATCGCCTCCGTCGTGAAGTGGCCGGTGTACATGGCCGTCGATACGTGTTCGTCCAGGCAGTCCAGGAAGCTCTTCTGCTCCAGCGAAGGAAGGGCCTCGACCGCCTCGGCAAGCTGCTCCGCGTAGCCCATTAGGCGACCTCCTTCTGGACACGCCGCAACATGCCCTCGATCTCATCCACCTCGCGGGCAGCATCCTGCCTCTTCGAGGTCATGAGGTCCCCGGAGAGTGATCCGAGGGCCTGGTAGGCTTCCTTGAACTTCCGCTTCAGAACAGCCCCGGACGCCTCCTTCTTCTGGTGGCGTCGGACGTCCCTCATGCGGGCCTCGAAGAGACGATGGGTGCGCTCGCTGGGCATCTCGACCTCCTGATGCACTACGACGCAGAGCCCGCCAAAATGGCGGACCCTACGCCGCAAGAGAACGTCGGGGGAAGGCCGAGGGACTAGACCTCGTTGGCCTCGTCCACCACGTTGAGGTCGTCCGGGTCCGCCGCGAAGGTGATCGTCGAGACGTAGCCGTCCTTGACCAACTGGTCCAGGATCTTCCAGGACGGGTCACCTTCGACCGCCTCACGGGCGAACAGGTCGCTCATCTGGCAGTCGTAATCGAGCGTTCCGCCGCCGCCCGCGAGGGTGGCTTCGGACGGGATGCACTTCGCGATGGCCGGGATGGTCACGTCACCGACCGGGGTCCTCGTCAGGGTCATCTTCATGGCTCACTCCCTTGTTGTCTCCGGGACTTCACCCCCGGCTCTCTTGTCAACGTCGTCACTCTACCACACACACACCAGGCTGTGGTAGCAGGTTCAGCCCTCTTCCTGGGCATCGTCCGGGATCACGCCGTCTGGCTTCGTGCGCTCCTGGGCCAGACGCGACTCGATGAGCTTCACCAGTTCGTCCTCGGCGATGCCAGGCAGGCCAGATGTCGATAGCTGCTGGGCGATGAAATCGGTGGCCATGGAGAGCTTCTGGGCGCTCTCCGTCTTGACTTTGTCCGTCCTGAGCGCCTTGCGCCCCTGCTCCTCGGCGAAGCTGATGCCGCTGGTGATGAGGCTGTCGGTCAGCCGCACCAGGGCCTCTTGCTTGTCCGTGTCGAGCTTCTTCCCCCACTTCCTCACGGCGACCCCCGCCAGCGTCGTCAGCACCGCGATGGCAATGGGCGTCACAAGTTGCAGCAGGAAGTCGAGCAGCACCATCCACCACTCCTGCGCCTGGTCGGCGACGGAGAGGTTCACGTCCACAGGCGGGCACGGCTGCCCCAGCGCCAGCGCCGGTAGAGCGAAGATGATGGCGAAGATGAACAGCGGAATGAAGCGTCTCATCGAGTCCTCCTTATGCGGCCATGCCGGGCCAATCGCCTCCAGCGATGCGCCCAACGGTGACCGTCAACCTTGCGCGGTCATCGCTGTCCAGGCGTGACCCCCGCATGGCCTTCGTGAAAGCGGTGATGAAACGCCCCCGCGTGCCCCACGTCTGACGGTCAGACGGCATGAACAGCTTGTCCCACACCCTACCACCGAATGCGTCGAAGATGTCAGCCTTCGAGCGCCCACGGGAGGGATCTGCAACGAACTGGTCCGTCTGGTCGTCTCGTGTCAGAAACCGGCCCCCAGCCTCGTCTTCGTCGAGCAGGACCACCCCGTAGACCAGGTCGCCGTACAAGCCAACATCGGCCAGGTCGCTCACAGCCTGACGCCAGAGCGCCCTGAAGCTCTTGACCTCCTGGGGCTTGTATCCCCAGACGTTCTCCAAGGTCACCCTGCCCTCTTCGTACTCGGCGGGCAGGTCGAGCAGCCCCTTGCTCTGGAGCTTCAGCACCTTGTCCATGAGGTCTCGTGCGATACGCATGTTGCGACTCGCCCGCGCCGGGGTCGTCGGCCCCCTGGACAGGTTGTGCTGGGCTCTCACCAGGTCTTCGCGAACTCTGCGAATCTCCGGTCGGTCGCCCCTGAGTCCCTGGATGGATGGTTCGAGGTAGCGCCCCATCTTCTGGAGCATGGGTCGGCTGGTGCCGACGACGGACATGGCGGTGCCGATCTGGTCAAGCTCGCGGCGCACCCACTGGAGGCGAGCCCTGTGCAGGTCGTCGCCCACGGAACACTACTTCTCCGCGCGGGTCTTCTTCCGCCAGTTCCGCATGTACTCGGCCTTGTCCGGGCCGTAGTAGTCGGTCATGTCGATGGTGCGGGTGCCGCCCTTGCCGGGGTCCTTCAGCTTCGTGCATTTCTGCTTGTACTTCCCGTCGCTCTGGCAGTCCCAGTCCTTCACGTTGGTCCTGGGGTTGGGCTCGCCCTTGACAGCGGCGTCGAGCGTCAGGCTGTCCTTACGCTTGAAGGGGCTGTGGACCTTCTCGAAGAGGCGCACGGCCTGCCCCTGGGTCGGGAAGTCGCCGATGATCTCGGTGGCCTCGTCCAGGAAGGACAGGGCCTCGGTGAAGCTCCCAAGCTCGTCGGCGATGGCGAGCACCACGGGGTTCTCGCTCAGGAACAGACTCATCTCCTCGCAGGTGATCTCGCCCTCTGGCTCGATGGTGTCCAGGGCCTCTTGAAGCTCGTCGGCGAAGCTCATGCCGTCCTCCCTCTACAGGTTGTTCTTGACGGGGGTGAAAAGAGCCCTCTCGACGGGCCACCCGTGGTCGAGCCGCCACGCAAGCGTCCTACGCTCGATGTCAACCTTTTCCGCCCAGTCAGAAAGAATCATGGACTCCCCGCGAGCCTCGATGACCCTGTTGGTGCTCTGATTTCTCGACTGCTCACGCCGCGTGGCCCACCGGCAGTTTCCCGGCTCATACCCCTTGGCGTTGTCAATTCGTTCGATGGTGTGAGAGCTTGTGGGCTTCGCGCCCATGTCAGCCATGAAGCTGTCGAACCCAAATGGGCCGCGCCACCGCTCGCACACAGAGATCCCTCTCGCCCCATAAAACGGATACCTATCGTGCCCCTCATCGGTGCATCGCTGCACCATGGACTTCCATGAGACGTACTCCGGTGAACCAGACATCCCATGACGCCTGTGGGCGCACGAACGGCACATGCTCGAATCCCTAGTCGCAAGGGATGTCAGATAGACCACCGCCTCCCGACCACAGTCACACCTCACGCGAACACGAGTGCAATGGCGCTTGGGTGGCTCCTCGCAAATGACCTCCCATTTGCCGTATCGCGCCCCAACCACCGCTGTTCTCTTCTTTGGCATGTGTGACTCAAAGGTTCTGGGACAACCACGAGGCCAGCCGCCTGCGCCCCTCTGCGGGGTCATTCTCCCCAATCTGCTCGATTTCGTCCAGTTCGTCGTTCCTGCCCTCGGCACGGGTCTCGATGCGGGCCTTCTCGATCTCGCCTTCGAGCTTCACGCGCTCGACCTGCTCGGCGGCGCGCTCCTTGAAGGTCTTCGGCGGGACGGTCCCTGGCACCGGGTCCGGGTCGGGCTTGGGGCGAAGCAGGATGGCGGCGATGGCACCTGCGACGGCTGCGAGGCCCATCAGGAAGGCCCACCACCATCTCCTCACGAATCTCCATACCTTCTTCATCGCAAGACCCGACTCGGCTCAAAGACGGCATCACGAGGCTTCCACCCACGGTGAAGTCGTGTTCTCACAGCGCATTCACTCACCGGGCTCACCTCCGCCCACTCCGCGATGCACTTCGTCTCTCCGTCGATGGTGAGGGTGCGATTGCTTCTCATGTTGCGCTGCTGCTCACGCCTGGTCGCCCAACGGACGTTCCCAGGCTCGTAGCCCTTGCTGTTGTCGATGCGGTCGAGGGAATGCTTCGACGATGGCCGTCTGCCAACGTGGTCCAGGAACGCCTGGAAGCCACCAGGACCAGTCCACTCGTCGCAGACAATAATGCCTCGGTCGCCATAATCACCAGATCTCGGATACGACAGAGAGCACCGCTCGAACATATGACGCCACGCGATGTACTCTGGGGATTCAGCCATCCCATGCCGCGTGCTCGTCTCACGATTCGAGCACGACTGACACCTCGTGCTCTTTCCATGACGCAACGTGGCGCTATCCACCTGTCGCTCAGTGCCACAGTCACACCGACACAGATAAACCGCGCCCTGTTTTGACGATCCAGCCCTTTTGATCACAGTCCAGGAGCCGAATATCGCACCGTCAGGTATCACGACCAGCTTCCCCATCACCCCTCCAGAAGAAGATGTCCTCCATCATCTCCTGGATCTCTATCACCTGTCAATAGTTGTCGGCCCTTGTCATCCATGATAGATTCCCAACCACACTTCTGGCACTTCGCGCGGGTCCGGTTCGGCCCCACGTTCTCCATGATGACGTTCGGATTGTCACAGTTCGGACACTTCATGGGCATCTCCTCTGAGGGATCTTATCACGTCCGCGCAAGCGCTCCTGCCTCCTTCGTTCCTGGGGGGAGAGATCGCACCAGAGAGCTTCCAGCGGGTCGTGACCGTTGCTCGTCTTGACCTGCTTCGCGACCTTCTCGACGCTCTCCGCAGCAGACCTGACCTTCGATGACGCGCTGACCGATGCCGACCGCGTCTTCGCCATCTCCGTTCGGATCTTGCTCTGCTCCTCGGCCAGGTGCCCCACCCTTGTCTCTGTCCTGTAGAACACCGCACTCGCCGCACCGACAGTGCCCAAGACGAACAACACGACGGTGACAGCGATGCCGGTGACCGTCTTCGAGCGCCCGTCGATCCGCTGGACCTCCCTGTCGGTCGTCTCCTTCGTTCGGCTGTGCTCTGTCGAAACCGTGGCAAGCGCCGTCGCGGCGTCCTTCGTCGTCGCTAGGAGATCCTTCTGGCCCTCCTTCAGGTCCAAGATGTCGTCTTCGTGGTAGCAGTCATGGGGCTGCGGACTGGAAAGCGTCTTGGTGTCGTCTTCGAGGATCTTCAGTCGCCGCTTCGAGACCTTGTGCTCGGTCTCCAACCGAATGAAGCCGTCTCGAACCTCCGTGAGTTGGGGCTTGATCTCACCGCGAACCACGCTGTCGAGTTGGCCGACGACCAGAGCCGTCTTGTCCTGACCGCGCTTGATCGCGCTGATGGCAGGGCCGAGATCTCCGAGGTTGGTGATAGGGGTGTAATCTTCGTCGCGGTCAGGCAATGGGATCGCCTCCCGCGCCCGCCTGATCTTGCGGCGAAACTCTCCATCGAGATCGGAGATGCCACTGTCCTTTGCGCCCCGTCGATACTTCTTCGTGCCCATGGTTCGTCACGGTTCCCTCCGTTCCCCCCATGCCCCAAAAGGCTACGCCTCCACCTCTGGATGAGGCACTGACGTGGGCACGTACTCGTAGCCTTCCTTCTTTGCCAGGCGCAGGAGCATGGAGTCGTCCATTTCACGGACGAGACCGGCTGCTGCTCGGCCACGCTCATCGTAGAAGACGATGCCCTTGCGGCCCTTCCTGTCGAGGTACTGGAACCGTGTGTTCGTGTGGTCGTAGAGGTAGGCTTCGATGGCCTCCCTCTCGTTGGGAGACAGGACGACCTCCGTGGTGTCAGGCGGTGGGTCGAACTCGGTGCGGCGCACTGATCCGTCGCGATCCACATTCAGGGCTTCCATCAGGTGCTCCAACATCTCACGCCTCCCTACCGCATCTGCGGCACTTCTCGCCCAGTCGAACAGGGCCTCCGCACCCCTCGCAGGCGACGGTTGCGCTCGCTCCCACGAGCGGGTCCATCCTCATACCACCGGCCAGGTTGACGGCCTCGTCCTTCGCCCGGCAGCGTGGACACCTGCCAGCCGACTTGTTGTACGCCCTGCCGCACCTCGGACACTTCGTCAAGGGAATGGGCGGGCCAGCCCGACCAGCCAGCCCCCTCGTCTCGTCTGGTGGTGAAGAAGCGGGGCAGGTCCCGGCACCGCGCATCCCACCCGGCAGACCGAATGAGAGCCCGCGCACTGCCGGGCTTGAAGGAAGCTCCTCGAAGAGATCTGCAAGAGGCAGCCAGCGACGGCTCTCCGTCCCGCTGCCCGCCGCGACGATCTGGTCCACGGACATCTTAGCCTTGGAGTCCACACCGCAGGAGCGCTTCAGGACGTTCAGCACGATGGCCGACAGTTGCGGGTTGCGCTTGTTTTTTTTGTAGAGGGTGCTGAAGTTGGCGTCAGCCGCCGCCTTCGAGCAGCGCTTGTCGAGTGGCATGTCGTCCTCCGTGAGCGAAAGTCACTTTCGCTTGCTTACCAGGCTCCAGAGGTGGCTCACCGCCTCGTCCGCACCATGCTCCTTCAAGTACCCTTCGAGAGCCTTCGAGAAGACGGTTCCAGGTGTCGTTCCCTCCGCATGTGCCTGCTTCAACAGCACATTCCAGAGGTAGCCAGGGACCATGAGGATCATCGCCTCCTGGTCCAGCGCCTCTCCTGGGCGCTCCTCGTCTTCCAGAATCGTCGCCTTCGCCTTCGCCATAAGGGTGGAACCTCCACCCCTACTCTACAAGACAGAGGGCTGGTTCGTCTATCGTGCGTTAGCTGGCGGGTTGAGGTAGTTGCCGATATTCCTGGCGTATCCGGCGTCCTGCATGAGCCTGCGGTTGTGGAACTGGACGCGCTCACCCGACTGGACGACCTCGGCGAACTCCAAGGCGACCTCGATGAGCCTGGGGAAGCCGTTCTCGAAGCACGCCTCGTAGGTGACGTCACACTGGGTCAGGACGGTCGTGACGTGGTCCTCGCCTGTGTAGCCGAGACCCATGTTCGGCATCACCAGGAGCGCCTTGGCAGGCTCGTAGGCCCGCCAGTCGTCGCCCTCGGTGTAGTAGGGGTAGGTGAACCAGCGGAGCCACGCGATGGCCGCGCGAAGGTCGATGTCCCTGGTCCCTATTTCCAGGCCGCTCAGGGGGTTCAATTTCTGGCGCGCATACGGGTCTCCCGGTGACAAAAGGCCGGGCGAGAGCACGGGTGGGGCTTCCCCGGTGGCCACGGCGGCGGCGGCAGTAAGATCCGAGTCCTCCACAGCCGTATCGGTCGAGAACATCGCTGTGAAGCTCAGGCGGCGCTCTCCGCCGTGCGTCCACTGGTACAGGGGATGGGAGCCCCCGGGGATGTTCCTTGGGCTCCACTCGCTTCCTCGGCTGTCCTGAATGGTCTCAGGCCAATACTGGAAGGCGATAGCGTTGCCAGCCTCCGATCCGCCAGGGTTCCACGGCGGGTTCTCGTCGGGGGCCATGTCCAGCGGTTGCAGATAGGCCCGCGCCAACTCCGGGATGTGCGGGATGTTGGTCAGCGACGTGAGGATGTTGCTCGGAAGCTCTGGCACAGCCGCCTACCCTTCGATGAGCCCAGCCTGGATGGCCAGCGCCTTCAGCAGGGTATCCTTCTCCGGGCCAGTGAGGCTGTCGAACGTCTTGCCTTCGAGTCCAACAACCTCCGCGTCCAGCGCGTCCCTCTTCGCCTTCTGCGCCTGTCGAGCGCTCCGCCTGTCCTGCTCCTTCTGGGAGTCTTTTAGTCTGACCGCGCCGCCCATCTATTCCTCCGCGTCCGGGTCCACGAGCTTCCTCGCAGTGACCACCACATCGTCCAGCGTCGTGGCCCCGGCAGGGACGTTCACGATGAAGGCTGGCACCAGCGACTTGTACGCCGTGCTGTCCCATCTTGCCGGGGTGTCCGCACCGTCCTGAAGCACCTCGTCAACTACCAGGGCAAGCTGCCCGCCGTTGTTCAGATCTTGACACAGATAGCCGACGACAGCAGTGTCGTAGGTCGCATCTGCCACCGCCGTGAAGACCTCGTCTTCGGCCAGCGTGAAGTCCTGGCCCTTGATCCTGAAGCTCCCGGCCTTCACCGTGATGTCCATACCAGACTGAAGCACCTGAAGGTCGAAGCCCCCGTCCCTTGTCCTTCTCTCCTGTTGAACGACCGACATGGGTCCTCCTACACGTAAGTCTTCTGCGTGCTGTACCTGATGCCAACAGCGTCGATATAGTTATTCGATCCCAACGTCGTAGGCGTCCAGATGAGCAGGTACAGAGCATTCATCAGCGAGCCCCATGACTTATCGACGGGCTCACCCAGGGACCATTTATCGAGTTGGAAAGAGCCGCCAGACGTCGTTGTCCCGCTGTCAAGCAGCGTATCTGAGGGTGCCCCGGCTGGATCAGCAAGAGCCTTCTCGCGAAGCTCCCAGTCGAACGCCGTCCCGCTGGAGTAGAGGGACCATATCCACAAGTCCTCGATCCAGTCGCCATCCTTCAGCCACGCGGAGAGGTCCAGGTACAAGGCACCGCTCGCCGCAACCTCTGGATATGCCCTGGCCATAATGGATCGTGACCAATCCGGGTTGATCGGTGCCGACAAGCTCGTGGACGGAAGCAGGGCACTGCCGTTGAAATAGAGGTAGTTGCCGTAGCGCGCCGACCTGAACCTGTAGTTGCAGTCAGCCGAGATACCGCCCGGAAGGTAGGTGTCCACATCGCCAGACGACAGGTTGGTGTCGAGGTCGAAGCACTCCAGCCCAGGGCCGTCCCAGTCGAAGTCCGTCCAACCGTCT
>Ga0207796_1000038_pt1 | contig 56187 bp, 56 predicted proteins | sample Pon1CUnioCityCA_6_FD_187274 | JGI IMG/M metagenome (GOLD analysis project Ga0207796, IMG submission 187274) | Marine sediment microbial community from Union City, CA, USA - Pond 1C Sediment 1 (SPAdes) | ecosystem: Environmental > Aquatic > Marine > Intertidal zone > Salt pond sediment ... | reverse complement strand
CTAAAAATTGTGTGGGGAATACCCGAAGAGCGAATGGTATGTTCAGCGATGGCTTTCGCCTTTAAAAGAGGATAAGCTGAAGCCCGATCCGCACCTAAGTGGCTGAGATAAATGAAACGTTGTAACCGGGCCTGGGATGCAGCATTAATCAATGCTTGTGTACCCTGAATATCGACTTCTGATAGTTGGGCTTCACGCCCCAAGGATTCTGCACTAGCAAGGTGGTAAACAATGTCCACATCCTTCATGGCAGCTCTGATCCCTTTTGTGTCGCTTAGACTGGTTACCGCCACTTCCAGGGGGATCCCTTTAGGAAGATCAGGTGTGGATTTTGATGGTCGTAATAATAACTTAACGGGATACCCTAAATCCGTAAGATGCCTAATGAGGACATTACCGATAAAACCGGTGCCGCCAGTGACTAGAATCATAACAAAAGAATTATAACCGGAAATAGGTGTCAAAGTTGGCACAACCCTTGCACACTATCAGGCAGGCACTCATTATGTGACAAGGGATTCCTATGGACAACAACAATCAAAGGATCGGTTTCATTTATTTTTCAGAGCCGACTTATTTCATTAATAGAAAAATTCAGACCTGGTTACCGGCTTTGCATGATTTGGGTGCAAATACTGTCATTTTTGGATCTGATTTTTCAAAGGCTATTCCAGAAGATGTCTTCAATTGCGCAAGGGTAAACGACTTAACGCCAGTTGTTCATTTCAAAGCCGAACTACCCTTAGCAAGAAAGTTGAATGATGTTGCCTTCTTATTGGATGTATACAGCCGATGGGGGGTCAGTGATGTCATTTTGGGCGATAAACCGAACCTCAAGCTGGCATGGCCAACATCTGGATGGCATTATGAAAATCTTGTCGACCATTTTCTCGATCGTTTTATTCCGCTAGCAAATCATGCTGTGCGAATTGGTCTTACGCCTGTAATGGCGCCTCTACAAGCCGGTGGTGATTATTGGGATACTGCTTTTATCGAGTTGCTGCTTAAAGGTTTGATGAGGCGGCGCCTGGATGCGATTTTGGATCAACTATGTCTTTCATGTTATGGCTACACATTTAATAAGCCGCTTTCATGGGGACAGGGCGGACCTGAAAGATGGCCGGGCTCAAAGCCCTATCTCACTCCGAATGGGCAGGAAGATCAATTAGGTTTTAATAATTTTGAATGGCTTAATAGGATTGGTCAAAAAGTAACTCGTAAAGATTACCCGGTCATCATCCTGGATGCTGGCAATAGCGGGATGCAATATAGCCGTCAGGATGGAGATAGTTCGGTGCACGACATCCGCGCAATCTACAAAGAACTCAATGGTAATGAAGAGAGTCGTGATCTGTTTGCAAAGGATTCAATAAAATATTGTGCCTTTTCTTTAGAGACAATCCTTGATAGGACAATTGGTGTGCTTTCTATTGAGAACTTAAATTCTGTTTTCAAGGATGAGAATAATGTTGCCACTGGGAAAAACAATTATGATGAGAACAAGAAATTGATCTCACATTATTTACTCTTGCCATCGCATACATCTGGTGTCGCAGATGTTGTTTTGAATAAGGTGCGACCGATTATAAAAAAATTCCAACCGACCGTAGGATTTTCTCTTGAGGAAGCTGTACTAGCAAAAAAGGTGAGTGTTTACCCTGATGAGATTTTATTCAGTGATGCGGATCTCAATCAACTCAGATCGTCCGGGTGTATTGTTGAGATTTTGCCAGAATCCGGAATCGAAATTGCAACACGCATACAAGAAACATCAATAAATAGATAGAGGATGCTATGGATACATTCCAAGAAAAAGAATCGATTCAAAGAACACCGATTGAAGTTACCCCACCTGTGATCAAGGTCGTGGGATTGGGCGGCGCTGGATGTAATGCCATTAATCGAATGATTGAATACGGCATGCAAGGGGTGGAATTCATTGCCTGTAATACCGATTTACAGGCATTAGAGAGTTCCCTTGCTGAAACCAAGGTTCAATTAGGGCCGAAAAGTACACGTGGGCTTGGGGCAGGTGGGATTCCCACGATTGGTGAAAAAGCCGCAGAGGAAAGCTTCCAAATACTAGCAAATGCTCTGGATGGTGCGGACATGGTTTTCTTGACTGCCGGGATGGGAGGAGGCACCGGGACAGGTGCCATCCCTGTTGCTGCCAGGGTTTCCAAGACGATTGGTGCTTTAACCATTGCCGTGGTAACGACACCTTTTACTTTTGAGATGGGTAGAAGGCAGAAAAATGCAGCGATCGGTCTTCAGAAGCTTCGTCAATACACCAATACGCTAATTACAGTACCGAATGACCGGTTATTGGAGGTTGCGCCACAAGATCTCTCATTAGAGATGGCATTTAAGCTTGCTGACGATGTTCTAAGGCAAGGTGTGAGTGGCATTTCAGAACTGCTCACAGAAACGGGTTTGATCAATGTGGATTTTGCTCACATTCGGCACGTGATGAACCTGGGTGGAGGTGCATTGATGTCTATCGGGACAGGCGAGGGTGAGGACAAAGCGATGAAAGCGCTGCACGCGGCTCTGAATCATCCCTTGCTGGATAAAATCCAGATTGATTCCGCCTCAGGGATCATCGCCAATTTTAGTGGTGGCAACGACCTGACTTTCGCAGAAGTGGCTGAGACTTTGACTCATTTACAAAAGGAAGCTGGTGGCGGTGCGGAGATTATTCCCGGTTTCATCAGCGATTCCAATTTATCTGATCGGGTTCAAGTCATTTTAATTGTGACCGGTTTAGGTGCTCTTCCTCTTGAACAGGTTATCCCAGGTGCTGAAAAGTATTTGGCTGAGATCACATATCAAAGCCCTCCTCGTCATACAGGGAATAATTCTGAAAGAGAAATTCCTAAAGCCGAAATAACAAGAAATGAAAAGGAGAAGGCGAACTATACCTTCACCGGCTCAAATATCAACATGACCTCAGCAGACTTAGATCTCCCTGCTTTTCTTAGAAGAAGAATGAGTGGATAAAATGGATCAAAAAATTGTTGATGCAACTTCAAAGAAAATCTATCGGAAATTCCCCTTTGTAAAGGATAAATCTCCAAGAGTTTCAAAACAGGGCGATGGGCGTTATTTGATGATTTTTTCAGGGTCTGGAAACACGCCTGACGGTAAAAAAATCCAACAAACGATCCGGGTTGTTGTCACAGAAGATGGTCGGATTATTAAGACGTCTATGAGTCGATAAGGAAACCAGTATGAATCTTGAAAAAGTATCAGATTTCTTAGAAGTGAGATTCTGGAACTGTGCGATTTTTATTATGAAAGAGGAAGGACCTTTGATGAAAATTATTAACTTGCTTACGCGATTCATACGCTCAAAAGCGGGTTTTTACAGCTTACTAGTTTTAGTATGGGCAGCAGTTGGCTTCCTTCTCGGGTTGGTTCTGGGTAGGCTCATCTGGTTTTTTCAACTTGTCTAATTTCGATAGCGATCCAATTGTGAAAAAAGTGCTGTTACCAGCACTTTTTCTTTTAAAAAAATTTAAAGGGTATGAAATCTTATTGTGTTAATCCTGTAAAAGTGGAAGGATTTTTTCAATTACATCCTGTTCGGTTTCGGGTTTTGCAACATCAGGGATCAAAGTCCAGTGTTCCTGATGATCGATTTGTCCCTTAGGTGGAATGGATTCTATTGGTCCCAGGCTTTCTAATTCGAGCATAGCCTCATTGGTGAACACTTCGAAATTTACACCCAAATCGGGATACATACCCTCGTATTTAATCGGGATTTGTTTTATGAACAAAGCACCGTGATTGGCGTAGGCAGCCCAACCGTCAGGCGAATAGATGCCGATTTTCTGTGGGCTGGGGTTATTTAAATCCTGTTTGAGGAGGATGTAGCGATTGCCAAGAACCCAACGCGTATCACTTAAATCTGTATACGGCCAAATCGACAAAACCGATGTTGGCAGCATAAACTCTGGATGGGGACCACGAACAGGCAGTGGTAATATCGCAGTACCTCCGGGGGCCATTACGGAAAGTGCCCATGGTGCGGTTTCCACAGCCCACAGGTTATGATTAATTAACTTATGGGTTAATTGAACTTCCGGTTTGTCCGGAGCCAGGCGAATCTCGATTTGCTTCTGCAACCCTGTGGTGGGTTCGGGTTTTTGAGTGATAATACACCCATTTTCTATCTCTTGAACGAGTACAGGTTCTACATCAATAAAATAAGTGCGAGGTTGAGCTTCAGGCGCATGCCATAAGCGATGGCCACCAAATATCAACCATTCTTCGGATTCTGTGACTCCTATTTGCTCCGGGTACTCTTTGAACATATTTTTTTGTCCGATGAGACCAAATCGAATCACTCTGGGTCCGACATCGCCGGTGACGATGAGCTCCACCTGATTGTTTGCTAAGCGGTAGCAATTTTCCCAGCCGCCATAGTTAACCTTTTCCATATAATCTCCTTTATACTTTGGGTTTTTCTGTTCGTCCTTTTTTAATATTATAATTCAGTCTGTTGACTTTCAGGTTCAAACTTATTCAATTGAGCTACATTGAGGAGAAAATGACCACAACTGAAAAAAGAAGGATTACCGCTGAAGACCTGTATGACCTTGAAGTTATCAAAGCTTGCCAAATTTCGCAGGATGGTTCTCAGATCATCTACGCCCTGCAAACCGTGGATCGAGACAGTGAGAAGAAATATTCTCATTTATGGCGGATTGATACGACAGGAGAAAAATCCCAAAAGCTTACTTTTGGTCAGCATAATAACACATCTCCAAAGTTCTCGCCAGATGGCAAATGGATTGCCTTTCTTTCCGATCGGCAAGATGAGAAACAATCCCAAATTTACATTTTACCACTTACAGGTGGAGAAGCAGAACCGCTGACGGATTTACACGGGGATTTCGATGATTATTCCTGGGCACCAGATAGCCGTCAATTAGTTTTTCAGTTTCGCCAGAAAGATCTAGAGGATATTGAAATTCAGCAAGATGAAAAGAAGAAAAAACTGGGGCGGACTGCGCGTCGGATAGAAAACCGCGTTTTTTTCAAGTTGGATGCCTATGGATACCTCCCGAAAAATCGTTATCATCTTTGGATTGTAGATCTCGAAGAAAAAACCCCAAAACAGTTAACTGATTCTGAGATTCACGATGAAACGGGTCCGGTTTGGTCTCCAGATGGGAATAGAATTGGTTTTTTTTCAAATCGAACCGATCAACCTGATCTGAATCCAAATAAGGTTGATTTATTTATCTATGATCTTGAAACGGGTGAGATTCTGAAAGTGAGGACACCTGAGGGGCCTAAGGGAGATGCGAGTTTCTCTCGCGATGGTCAAATGATTGCCTATTTGGGGTATGAGGGACTGAAGGTGGGATATAAAAATACCGAATTGTGGGTCGTAGATCTCGATAATCCAGGATCAGCCCGATCCCTAACAACACCCTTTGATTTTGATGTGGGTGGGGGTGTAATCAATGATGTGGGTTCCGTTAAGATTAATCCTCCTGTTTGGTCTGAGGATAACAAAGCGCTTTATTTCCAGGTGGGTCGTCATGGTCGAACGATTTTAAATAAAATAGATCTCGATGGTGAGAATTTAGAAACTGTATTAGCATTTGATGGGGTGGTGAGTGACTTTTCGCTGGATACCTATGAGAAAAAAGTAGCTTTTGTTCAAGGCACAATGACCGATCCTTGCCAGATCGCTGTCTATTCTATTGGTAATCAAGAATCAAAGCTGCTCACAAAACTCAATCATGGTTTGTTTGATCAGTTAGAGTTGGGTCAATATGAGGAGGTTTGGTTTAAAGGTGCTGATAATAATGATTTACAGGGCTGGGTTCTCAAACCGCCGAATTTTGATGAAGCAAAGCAATATCCATCGATCATGGAAATTCATGGTGGCCCCTTAACGCAATATGGCTTTTTCTTTATGTTTGAATTCTATTTCCTGGCTGCTAAAGGTTATATTGTTTATTTTTGCAATCCGCGCGGTGGACAGGGATATGGTGAAGCACACGCCAAAGCTATCTATCATGGGAAATGGGGGACGGTCGATTATGCTGACTTGATGGCATGGGCTGACTTCATGGCGCACAAACCCTATATTGATACTGAAAATATGGGCGTTACCGGCGGCAGTTACGGAGGCTATATGACCGTTTGGATCATTGGTCATACCAATCGGTTCAAAGCAGCCGTTTCTCAGAGATGCGTTAGTAATCTCATCAGTATGTGGGGCTCCAGTGATTTCAATTGGAGCTTCCAAGCCATCTTTGATGATAAGGCACCCTATGAAAACCTGGATGTTTTGTGGCAATGTTCCCCTATAAAGCATATCGGGAGCGCCCAAACACCGACATTGGTGATCCACAGTATGCAAGATTTACGATGTGCGATTGAACAAAGTGAACAAGTCTATGTCGCTCTGCAAAATCTAGGTGTGGATACAGAATTTCTGATCTTCCCGGATTCACCACACGGTGTCTCTCGGTCTGGACGTACAGATCGGAAAATTGTCAGGTTAAAAGGGATTTTGGACTGGTTTGAGCGCTATTTAGACTGATAATTGGGTGATCTTAGTCGATCAAACAATCGCAGTTTAATGTCTGATTATCCGTCAGTTGAATGAAGGGGTACAGGATGGTTGTGCCCCTATATTTTTTCAACAAAAGGTGAAACTGTTTGACGTAAAACGAAAAGCCCGCTGCAACGGGCTTTCCCTGGATTTCCCTACAATTTACTAGTGGTTGTAGGAGATAGTATAAAAATTCTTACAATATAAATTTTACATTAATCGCGACTTCCTGTCAAGAAAATTTATCATCTTGTTATTTTATGGGTTTTCGTATAGAAAATATTGGATTTTTCCTGTCGATTAACAGAAGATCGCAAAAATCAAAAGCTTTGATAGGGGTGGGATTGTCACAAATCAAACTGGAATGTTAGCATTAATGGCAATCGCAAAATTAGAGAAATCATTATAAAAGTTAACTGGAGCAAATTTGTGCAACTTCCATCCAGAGGTTGTTAAAAAGAAACCGATAAGATTTTTGATTATATGTCTATTCACGAACGTGTCTATGGGTGACGCATGCATTGCCCCTTTAACATTTGGACTTTAAGATTATCCTGCTTAATATTTTGAAAATCAGCTATTCCATGATAGAATAGATATATGCGAAACCTGGTTCCCGATGAAGTGATTTTAGGGTTATTAGAAGTCCATCCCACACATGGTTATGATTTGCTTGATCGCTTCCGTTCCAAAGCACAACTGGGACGAATCTGGACTATGAGCACCAGCCAACTCTATGCAGTATTAAAGCGACTTGATGATAATGGCGCCATAAAAGGTCATGAGGTGGAATCGCAGGAGGCACCGCCCAGGATTGAATACTCTGTGACTGAGAAGGGGAGCAAGCAATTAAAGGATTGGTTGTTTGAAAAAAATCCATCCACAAGCATTCACAGAATCCGGGTGATGTTTTTGAGCCGGCTGTACATTGCGTCTGAATTGGGCTTGCCTGTGCAGGTAATCATCGAAAATCAAATCCGGTCTTGCAAGACACAATATCAGCGATTGAAATCAGCATATGTAGAGGCTGGACCGACCATGGAGCGTTTGACATTGGAATTTGTCCTAGGTCAGCTGGGTGCAGCCTTAAAATGGCTGGAGCTATGTCAGAATCAAACAGTATCAACCTTAGAGATTTAAGAATTATTCATTATTTGGTATAGAACTTAATCTATCCTTGGAGAAAGTAATCGTAATGAAAAAATATAGAATTCGTATAGTAATGAGTCTTGTAATAATGATTCTCTTACTTGTCGCTTGTCAGTCAGTGGATACTGACCAACCATCAACAACAGAAATTGCCCGGACCCTCCAATCTACAACAGAGCTACCCCCGTCTACGCCGATCGTCGAAACAGAAATATCGGCAAGATTCACGATCAGTGCGGAGCTCTCTTTACAAAGTGCCATTACAGCACTGTATCAAGCTTATTTTCCGGGAGAAGCCCCCGTTTTTGTCGAGACAAACGCGGACCTGGCTGTTTTCACCAGAGATACTAATAATGGAGAACGACCAGAAATATTCCCCACTTTTTTGGAAAATGCGATCGTAATCAACCAGACAGATTCTCAAAACGCTGCTGCCTTTATTAACTTCGCTATCTCTCCTGAAGGTCAAAAGGTCCTCATCGAAGCCGGAGAACTTGCCTCAACTCTTACACTTAGAGACCAGGCAGGCAATCAAGTTCAATTAAATCAGCCCATTGAGCGGGTGATCTCTTCTTATGGCCCAGCGACAGCATTTATTTATAGCGTTAATGCTGAGGATCGTCTGGTTTCAGCGAGTTATTTAGGCGCACGGGATCCTTTCGGTGCAGAAGTGATGGGAAAAATCGATCCACGCTTTCCCGATATCATGGGTGAGGAATTTTTCACACAGGAGGACTTCAATATCGAACAGGCTGCCTCGCTTGATCCTGATCTAATTATCACAAGCGCGAGGAGCACCTGGTTAGAAACAGCTTCCCAGTTGGAACTATCACTGTTTTTATTTGATGCTGAAAACCCAGAACGATTACAGGAAGCGGTTCAACTCACCGGGAAAATCTTTGGCCCCAATCCTTCTGCTTATGCAGACGCCTGGGTATCCTATTACAATGCTGTTTCTTCACAAATCGAGGAGCAAACCGCAACCCTATCGGAAGAACAGCGCCCCCGTGTGTTATTTACAGGTACAGAGCCCTTAAGAGTTGCAAGCGGTGATATGTATCAGACGGATATGATTAACATTGCCGGCGGAGTATCTGTGAGTGAAGCATTGTCTGGCTATTGGAATGATATCAATCTTGAACAGGTTGTGGTGTGGGATCCTGATGTGATCATCGTTCCGCCTTATGGTGGGGCGAGTGTGGAGGCCATCACAGAAAGTCCAGAATGGCAAATACTTGATGCGGTGAAGGAAAGACGAGTTTATCAAATGCCCAAATTAGTAGCCCCTTGGGATACACCTGCCCCTGATTCTGTGCTGGGAATTGTGTGGTTGGCTGAAAGACTCCACCCCGATTTGGTTGACCTGGATTGCTCAGAAGAGGCAGACTATTTCTATAATACCTTTTATCAATATGCAATACCGGCGGTAGAAATTGCCAGGATCTGCGAATTTGAATGATCTAAAGCGATCACTAAGTAAAAAATTCCTAACAATTATTCCGATTATCTTAGCGGCTGCACTGTTTGTATTCTCACTGACAATCGGTCGTTACCCGATTGGTTCTTATGATGTCCTCAGGGTGCTGATCTCTCCATTTTTCCCCTCGCTTTCAATGGATATTCCAGATGTTGCAAAGCAGTTGATATTGAGAGTGCGATTACCACGAATTTTAGGTGCTTTGCTCGTTGGGGCCAGCATGGGGGGAACAGGAACAGCGCTCCAAGCGATTTTTAAGAACCCATTGGTTGATTCAAATATCCTAGGTGTAACCTCAGGGGCTGGATTCGGTGCAGCTATCGCACTTTTACTTCAGAGTAGTCCCTGGCAAGTGCAATTATCAGCTTTTATTTTTGGCTTAACCGCCGTTTTATTGGCTTTCTTAGGCAGCCGACTTTATAAATCCACACCCCTTTTGGTGCTGACCCTGATGGGCATCCTGGTGGGTTCTCTTTTCAGTTCGTTGACATCGTTATTAAAATATATTGCGGACCCATTGGATACATTACCCGCGATTACATTTTGGCTGCTCGGCAGCCTGACCAGCCTTACCTGGTCAAATTTAATTATCCTCTCAGGTATGACACTTCTTGGTACATTTTTTCTCTGGTTAATTCGATGGCGATTGAATGTGCTCTCACTCGGTGACGACGAGGCAAAGACCCTCGGTATAAATCCAATCCAGATGAAGCTCTGGATTATTGTGGTCACGACCTTGATGACGGCATCAGCAGTTTCTGTGAGCGGTGTGATCGGTTGGGTAGGGTTGGTGATCCCACACGCCGGAAGGCTGCTTGTGGGGCCTGATCATAAATACCTGATGCCAGCCTCAATTGGTTTGGGTGCGGTATTTCTGATTCTAATTGATGATATTGCCCGAACACTGCTACCGGGTGAAATCCCTTTAGGCGTCCTCACCGGTCTGATTGGCGTACCCCTACTGATGGTCCTCCTTAGAAGAAACCGCCCAGGATGGTAAGCATGCAATTGGAGGCAAACCACATCAGTTACGGCTACAGCCCAAAGGAGACAGTTTTGCATGATGTCTCTCTTTCTCTAAAAACGGGAGAGACCCTATATATCCTTGGGCGGAACGGCAGCGGAAAAACCACCTTGCTCTCTTGTTTGGCAGGCCTGCTTGAACCGGATATGGGTGAAATCGTGTTGGATAGAAAACCGCTGGGTGAAATTCGACCCGTTGAAAGGTCACAATTGATTGGGCTCATTCCACAGTCTCACATCCCAGCCTTTGCCTATAGTGTCGAAGAAATGGTGATGATGGGACGAGCGCCTTATCTGAGCTGGTTGGGATCACCCACTAAGGAGGATCAGATCATTGTGGCTGAAGCGCTCGAACAGGTTGGGTTATCCGATTTCCGGGAACGACCCTATACACAGATCAGTGGGGGTGAACGCCAATTGGTGTTAATTGCGAGGGGGTTGGCGCAAAAATGCCAGATCTTGCTGATGGATGAGCCCACAGCACATTTGGACTTAAGCAATCAACATCGAATTTTAGAAATCGTGCAACAGCTCAGTCAGCAAGGACTATCTTTTATCATTTCTACCCATGCACCGAATGACGCCCTATCTTACGCCGATAAGGTACTCCTTCTGACAGGTGGTTGGGTGACAAAGTATGGACCACCCAAAGAAACGCTTACCGAAGCCTTGCTTTCTTCGGTCTATGGAATTCGCACTGAAGTAATTTACCAAAATGACTCTGGTAAACCGATTCCTCGGGCAGTCGTGCCGCGACGGCCGGAGGTGATCTCCCCAGAATCTCTTGATAAACCGGGCAGCCTGTTATCTGATGTCTTCATTAGGAGCAAGGAACAGCCTCAGTTGATTATTGTTACTGGTTTGAGCGGGGCTGGAAAAACCACATGGTGTTCCAGGTTGATTAAAACAGCCAGAAGTCAGGATCTGGTTGTTCGAGGCATCCTCTCACCGGGCATTTACAAGGGTGGTAAAAAAATTGGCATTGCTGTTGAAGACCTTGACACTGGAGATAAACGAAAACTAGCAAATTTAAGGGAGAAAGGTGAGACAGACCTGACCACACCACGTTGGTCTTTTAACCTGCAAGCAATTAAGTGGGCGAACCATATTCTCGGAACCATCCAGGAAAGTGATCTCGTTGTTATTGATGAATTAGGACCGTTGGAGTTCATCCGCAATAAAGGTTTAACCGAGGGATTGGCACTCATCGACGAAAAACGATTTCGTGTAGCAAGTGTTGTGGTCCGTTCCTCATTACTCCCCACTGTGCTTCAACGTTGGCCAAATGCCCTGGTCGTCAGCGGACGGGTGGATTGAGGATAACCAGAACTATAAGTGAGAATTTAAAATTATATTCCACTCACGAATTGCTTCTTGGCGATATCAGATTAAAATAAGGTTTAGTGGATATCCCCATTTAATCCCTTAAACAAATCGTTAAAATATGGTCCACAATCATATGGAAATCTTCAATCATCTCCATACTATCAGATGGGATAACCAGGCAGTGATCGACTTTTTCTTGTAATTCCCCGCCCTGGAAACCCGTCAACCCAATGGTTTTAACCCCACTATCAGAAGCCGCCTCAACAGCCCTGAGTACATTGGGCGATTTTCCGCTGCCGCTGATGGCAATCAAAAGATCACCAGTCTGCATTAAGCTCAACAGGGGTTCAACAAAAACGCGGTCATACCCTTCATCATTTGCATAAGCAGTCAGCGTAGGGATGTTATCTCCTAAGCCAATGACGCGCATACGCTTATTATCAGTCATGCGAGTGTTTTTACTAAAATCACATACCATGTGAGCAGCGGTTGCCCAACTACCGCCGTTGCCGCAAATGTAGATGGTCTTTTCTTCTTCACGCGCTGATTTTATCACATCTAATATTTCTTCTAATTCTTCTATTGGAAAATGGTTGATAACATCTTTCAGGGCAATAAAATACTGTTGGATGATCTTTTTTGGTTCAGGCATCTTTATTGATTCCTATTCTCCATTTGTTGTTGGTATTCTTTGTGACGTTTTCTAAGTTCATCCCGGGTGGCAATGCCAGTTGTGCCAATTTGCTGCACGGTAATCGAACCCACCAGATTGCCAATATATGCTGCTTCTTGGGCAGAAGCGCCTAAGCACATCGCCAGACCAATTCCTGCCAGGACAGAATCTCCGGCGCCGACAATATCGATGGGTCCCTTAATCTGAAAGCCAGGGTGGTAAAAAAAGTTACCTTCTGCCATACCAGCGATTCCCAATTCACTTAAGGTGATAAAAACTGGCTGACGATTTGCTTTCCAGAATGCTTCTGCACATAATTTTGCTGTGTCAATTGGATATTCTTTATCAAGGGATGAAAATTGGGGACCAAGTGTTTTACAAGCTTTTACGGCTTCGGATAAATTCATCTTTAGGGAGACTTGGTGATATTCTGAAGCGAAATGGCGAGAGTCAACCATGATGGTTTTCTGTGGATATGAACCAGCTAGTTCAGTTAAAACCCTTCTCAGCAGCGGTGACATAGTGCCAAACCCATCCTGCTTCACCTGTTCTACAACAAGGATACCATCATAGGTTTGGATAGCTTTCCTGACATAGTCAGCCAGTGCCTGGTTTAATGTTGAGGAATTAGGTGAGCGGTTGATGATATCAATACGGTTGAGTTCAATATTGCTTCCATCCACTTCCTGCATCATGGGTTTGGTATAGGTAGGCGTAAATCGTTCGGATGTCTCAATGAGATATAACGTGTTGGTGTTTTGTGCTTCGAGGGCTTTTTTAAGGGTATAACCGTTCCCATCGTTACCGATATATGCAATGGCTGCAGATTGGGCACCCAGTGCAGTGAGATTGTTTATGACGACACCTGCAGTGCCCGGTTGACCGCGCAAATTAACTGCCTGGAAAGCTTCTTTGTGAGTTTCTAAAGAAAATTCAGAGAGTGAACGATCTAATTGAATGTAGAGATCAAGGAAAAAATCACCCAGAACAGCCACCTTGGTTTGGGGGATTTTGGAAATTATTTCTTCTAATCGTCCTCGTTGCATGGTTAGCCTTCTTGTGCTGTTTTTTGAAGAATGTAACGATGAAGATTGGGAATGGTTGATCGATGGTCACCCTGGATGTAATAACTCTCCCCGCCATCGGCCACCGTTCGCACCAGGACCGTTTTATAAGGTCTGAAATAATACAGTGGATTGGATTTCGGGGCTTCTTCCTGGGGGTTTTCACCCAGATCGACGCGATCGAAGACTGCTGTTGTGAAATGCTTGATCCCCCGACCATCTTGATGTGCAACATTGCGTGCCATCGAAAGGGCTTTCAGATAAACTTCGGGGCCCATGACAGCCGTCCCTATATTTAACATCACCCCATTCTCAAGGTTTTCCACAAAATGCGCCAGTGTGAGAAAATCACGATAGCTGGCTTCACCGGCTGCAGCACCATCAAAATTTGGGTGTTCATGAATGATATCCTGCCCGATCCCAATATGCATGGTGATGGGAATGCCAAGGCGATAACCTGCTGCATATAAGCTGGATTCGCGATAGGGAAATTCGATTGGGTTTTCCCAGATCATTTTTCCAATGGATTCTCCAAAACCATATTGATTGGCTTCCGCGTAGTCAGCGGCATCATTCACACGCCCACTTTCTTTCCATAAACCGAATTGACCTTCCTGAATATATCGTGCGACGCTTTCCGTTGTCTTACCTATCATGGCAAATTCCATATCATGGATGGCACAGGCACCATTTGTTCCGATCAGAGAAATATAACCCCTTCTCATCAAATCGATCAAAAACCGGTTGACGCCACGCCGGATAACATGAGCTCCCATTATTATCAAGACGGTTGCTCCTGCTTTTTTGGCTTGTATCATGCGGTCCGCGATGGTTTCAAGATCAGGATTTTCGTAAGCAGGAATGGTATCTTCCAAATCCATAAAGATAGAGCGATCGAGATCATGCACCCTTTCATCCAAGGGTTTCAAAATAAGCCGGCTGCGGTCAAAAGTAGGGTAGGGCATAATATTAAACCTCCGTGGATAAGAATTTCCAAAGTTTAGGAAATGGACGAAAATCCGCCATTATGACATCAGCACCGGACGCAATTAAGCGATCACGTTTCCAGTCATCAATGCCATCACGAGCAGATTCGTTCGTCGCCATACCAATAGCAATCCCACCAACGGCCTTTGTGTCCTCAATTTCCACATAACCATCACCAAAAGCAATTAGCTCAGACCCTTCTAGATGGTTTTCATGGATGATCTTCTGGATCACCATGCGTTTGGAATAATTTTCATAATCATCAAGAGCACCATAAATCCGATCAAAAAATTTTATGATACCAAGAAGATCAGCTTCATCGAAAACATATTTCTCATCTGTGCCTGATGCAAGGTAACACGTCACCCCTGCTTCTGTAATTTTCTTTAAGGCCTCAAGTGAACCCTGCACAACCATTTCCTCCGGATCAATCCGACCCTTTCGCAGGCCGTCGAGGCGGCTGATGATGTGATCCATGAGAAGGTTATGATATTCTTCTTTGTAAAGCAGCGGATCCTTGGGCTGTCCACCTCGTTTAGTAATTTCTTCGGCCAAACGAATCATCTGATAAATTGTCTGTTTGCCCGTCGTATTGGCAACATAGGTCCGCACGACCTCCGTAATTTCCGGGAGACTCTCGTGGTGCGGTGTATGCATCAGAATCTCAATCATCATGGGGACCATAATTTGCTGCCAACCCTCACGGATTAGGGAGATAGTGCCGTCAAAGTCAAAAATAGCAAACTTAATTCTGCCGCGAGGAACTTCTGGGTTGACGATTTCAAAGGGGTAATTATTAATGAGTTTAGAATCTGATTCTGTCATTGTTTTGGGTGTTGTTTATTTGATTAAAAAATGGAGAGCCTTTAGAGGCTCTCCATTTTGAATGGGTTCTATTCAACAATTTCTGAGACCCTGCCCGTTTCCTTATGCTGGATAATGGATTTATGTTTCCCATCCGGCATGGTCTCTTCCTTGATCAAAATATGTTCTTCGTCATAATCCTTGGTGGTTTTTACTTTTTCATAGGTGCCACCACGCCAATCATCAATTTCGACTGGTTCCCATTTTCCAGTTTTTCCAGATTTATAAATAGCATCCAGAATTGAATTTACAACATAACCATCGTAAAAATCTTCTCTAGGCTCTTTGCCAGCATCAATTGACTCAAACATATCGTTGAACATTTCGATATACCCCAGGGAATCTTCTTCATTGCCAACGGGGAATAGCCAGCCCTTATCTGCTTCGGATTTTTCAGAGACATAACCCTCCGTCTCACCCGAGGTGAAGATTTCAAACCCTGTTCGCAGCCAGTGGTTTAGCCAGATCGTTCCCTCTGTGCCAGAGACTTCATCCCGTAAGTCCATGCCCCCGCGAAAAGTCCAGCTGGATTCAATTTGTCCGATAGCGCCATTCTCAAAGCGGACCAAACCGATGGAAAAATCTTCGGCGGCAATGGGATGAACTAAGGTATCCAAGTGACCCAGTGCCTCCACGGGGCGGACATCTTTGCCGATGAAATTGCGGCAAATTTCTGTGCAGTGACAGCCCATGTCGACAAGCGCGCCTCCACCAGCGAGTTCTTTATCAAAGAACCAGGGGGCATGGGGGCCTGGATGGGTTTCACGTGAACGAGTCCAGAGAATTCGGCCTAATGCACCACTCTTAACATAATCGAGGGCTTTGAGTGTTTTGGGGGTGTAAACGAGATCTTCAAGGTATCCATGGAATACGCCTGCCTTTTCAACCGCATCCAGGATTTCTTTGGCTTCCTTCCCAGTACGCGCTAAGGGTTTTGTACAGAGAACAGCCTTCCCGGCTTCAGCGGATTTGATGATGGCTTCCTTGTGTTGAAAATTTGGAAGGCTGACCACCACAACATTAGTTTCGGGATCGTTAATGGCTTCATCCATATTCCCTGTCCAGCGAGCCACATCATATTGCTCTGAAAATTCCTTGGCGGTTTCTGGGGTACGGTTGTAGACGATCTCGACAGAATCTTTTGATCGACTTCGTTGAATGGCTTTGGTGTAAAACATCCCAATAAAACCAGCGCCGAGCATACTAATTTTGTGCATTATTCCTCCTATTTGATTTAGAAATGAAATCGGTTACATTCTCAAGCTTTTTTCACGACCATAGATGACCAGAATACCCAATAACAAGGAACCAAAAATGATTTGTTGTAAGGCTTGGGGTAGTTGCATGGTGGTCAGCAAGCTGGTAATCAACTGAATCACAATTGCACCAGCAATTGTGCCGAAATAAGTCCCCTTTCCACCCGACATCTGTGTGCCCCCGATGGCAACTGAGACAATTGATGGGAAAAGGTATTGATTCCCAAGGTTTGGTCCAGCGTTTTGTGTATAACCAACCAGGAGAAAACCAGAAAAAGCTGCCATCGCGCCTGCCAAAACATAGGTCAAGACAACCATTGCGTTTACATTAACACCTGACAAACGGGCAGTTTGGCGGTTTACTCCGATAGCAAAAAGATGTTTGCCAAAGCGTGTCCTTGTAAGAAGCAGTGTTATTGCAATCCCAATGATAATCCAGACGAAAATCATCCCCGGGATTCCAAAAATCAAATCCCTGGCAATAATATTGGTCATGATCGGGGCAACTTCACCATCATAGTAACCCTTGGTCCAGAGGATGAGGGCACCCTGTACAACTCCTGCCATACCGAGGGTCATTACGAATGGTGAAATCTTAAGATAAGTAATCCCCAAACCGTTGATAAGACCGACAGAAGCACCCATTACGAGAACCAATAACAAGATTGGGAGGATGAGACTGTTGTTGCCATTAATGAACATATATGTCATCAAAGCGCCGACGGTAACAACAGACCCCGCCGAGAGATCAATGCCCTCACTACCGCTGATGATGACCAAGGTTTGCCCAGCACCAATAATGGCAATGAAAGATGCCAAACGGAGGATGTTGAGACCTTGATTAACTGCTGTTTGCCATGTATTGAACCCGTTGGGAAGTAAACCGCTCAGAAGAAAGAGGATGAATGCGACGATGAGTGCTGTAAGCGGAGGGGATAAGCGGAATTTGCTCTTTCTTTGAGACATATTTACTTCGCTTTTTGAGGAGTCAATCATGTTACTTATTCCTTCGAATCAGATTAACCAAGCCTGGCCCAGCCAGGGCAACCACGATGACTAGGGCATTGACCAATGTTCGCCACCAGGAATCAAGTCGTAGGGTTGAAATTATGTTACGGATATTTCCCAGAATGATCCCACCAAAGACAGAACCGATCACGGATCCCGCACCGCCGCTCATGGAAACTCCACCTAAGACAGCGCCGGTTACGGAAGCGAGGGTCATATCTTCCCCGCTACCTGAGAATCCTGAGCCTGTAAGTAAACTGTAAGCAATGGCGGCAAAGGAGGCAAGAAGACCGGAGATGATGTAAGTGGAAATCTTCATCCAGGTCACAGGAACACCCGTTGTATAGGCTGAGGAAGGGCTGCCGCCAACGGCATACAGAAACCGACCGTATCTCCGCTTGCGGATAAACGCCCAAATTAAAACGAATATAGCGATCAGGATCAAGCTTATGGGTAATCCTAATAGGTCAGTGTTGCGATAAACATCTGTGTATTCTCTTGGAATTGCGCCACCTGGTGTTGGTAATAGGAGCAGTGCAAGACCGCTGAAAACAAAACTAGTGGCAAAAGTGATAATAACCGGTTGCAATCCTAAATAAGCTGTAAAAAAGCCATTGATTAGCCCGGCAAAAGCCCCAAATGCAATGACAGCCAATACTATCAAAAGATTTTTCCAGGGTTCTTCTGGTGTTATCACAGTGAGCGCGAGAATCACATTGCCAACAGAGACAATCGACCCATTGGACAAATCTAACCCGCCGCCTAATAAGACAATAGCCTGTCCGATAGTCACCAAGATAACAGGCAGCCATGTTCTAAAATTAGAAGTCATAAGTCGACTTAAAGTGCCTGGTCGAAGTATGGCGGGTTGGATGACAAGGTAAATCAACGTTGAAAGGACTAATAAGATCAAAGATAAGCCAATTGAATATTTAACATTTATTCTTTTCCACCAACTTGATAAGTTAAATTTCTTTACCTTACGCATGGCTCATTTCCTTATTTATGTTTGCGTTTGATGTCGCACCCATGCTTGCGGCAACTAGATTCGCTTCAGTAAGAAGGTCGCCGCTTAAATCAGCCTTTATGCCACCATCATGCATCACCAAAATCCGGGGACAAAGCCCCAATAATTCCTGATCGTCTGTGCTGTAAAATAATATCGTTGTGCCTTTATCGATTAATTGTTGCAGTAATTTATAGAATTCTGATTTTGTACCGACATCAACACCTTTTGTTGGGTCATCTAAAAGTAATAGTCTTGGGTTTCTCAGCAGCCATTTTCCGATCACAACCTTTTGTGCATTGCCACCGGATAGACTGCTTACCGGTGAGTCTAAAGAAGCCATCACCAGATTTAATTGGTTACTGATGTGAATGGCATCATTTCGAGCTTTTTTGATATTTAAGAGGGGTCGTCCATACGATTTCCAGTTAGGAAGATGTAAATTCTCTAATATCGATCGCAATAATAACAATCCCTCGGAAGCACGATCACCGGGTATCAGTGCAACATCCTCACGCATAGCATCTTTAGGATGTTTGAAGTCAAGTGATTTTCCAAATATTGAAATGTGACCCTCATAGGTGTTATTTCCAAAGAGGGTATGAAGGAGGGTGCTTTGCCCCTGCCCTCTCAACCCGCCAATACCCACCAATTCTCCTTGCCTGACAGTGAAACTGACCTCCTCAAGCTTTTCGTTTCGAATGTTTTCTGCGATGAGGACGATATCCCTTTGATCGATATTGTTTTTGAAAATGGGTTCTTTGGCAATTTCTGCTTCACTGCCAATCATCATATAAACAATTTCGTTTTCAGAAGACTCTGCAATTTTTGCATCGCCAACTGTTTTTCCATTTCTTAGTACAACAGCCCTATCCGCAATCTGGAATATTTCATCCATTCGGTGTGAGACAAATACAAGTCCTTTGCCTGCTTCTCTTAATTGTTGAACTAGACTGAAGAGGCGCTTGACCTGCTCGCTATCCAAACTGGCGGTTGCCTCATCCAGAATCAAGACATCCGGGTTGCGGCTGATAGCTTTAAGGATCTCAACAATTTGCCTTTCGTCGGGGGGTAGTGCGTTTATATATGCTTCTGGATGTAATGAAGATTGATAGGTGCCCTCAAATAATGCTAATAATTCCTGGGTTTTCTCGTTCATCTGGTGATCATCGACAAACCCATATTTATCGATGAATTCATTGGCTAACCAAATGTTTTGTGCAACGGTTAGAGAAGGAACCAAGCTTAATTCCTGGTAAACAGCCATAATACCGGCTCTTTGAGCCGCCATTGGATTACTGTATTGAACCTCCTGGCCTTTATAAATGACCTTTCCATCATCAGCTGATAGGACCCCTGTAATTATTTTGGTTAAAGTGCTTTTTCCACTCCCATTTGAGCCGACCAATGCCAGGACTTCTCCAGAGCGAATTTCAATCGACCCGTCGCGCAGGGCATGTACACCACCAAAACGTTTCTTGATTTGTTCTGTTCTTAAACAAATTGTTTTCATCTACTATTTCACTTCATTAAGAAAGCCTTTTCAGGCTCACAAAGGCAAGGATTGAGAGAGGATTTGTTTGGAGGTCCTCATCAAAAATTGAGAACCTCCAAACTCGTAAATTAATTAAAAACTTTAAGCGATTACTCTCCGAAGAATTCGGTCAACACCTCTTCGCGGGTCATGATGCCCGAAAGCAGGTATGAATCCGGGAAATCCTGGAACTCAGCGTAAATCTCTTCGAAATTGTCAGGGGTCACCACGTATGGGATCGGGATGACAACTGTCGTCCCATATTGTCCGCCTAAGACACCATCAGATATCTCTTTCCCTTCGAGAAGTTCAACAGCAATGCGCAGTGCTGTGGAGTTTACACCAGGGGCGTTGGCAACAGCAATGGTTTCAAAATCAGGATTTTCTTCAAGCATCTCAGCCCAAAGATCCAGGAATTTGACACGGGCTTCGCCGACTGGTAAGGGCATGGGGTCTGGATCAGCAGCAATCACCGCTTCCAGGGCACCAATTGCCATACCGTCCTGGGTCCAATAGCCATCGAGGTTTGGATAAGCTGCCAAGAAGTCAGACATGACCTGCTGGCCGGTTGCCTCATCCCAGAAACCAGATTCACTGGCGAGGACATTGATGCCGGGATAGTCTTCAAATGTGTCATACACAGCCTGCATGCGCAGATTGTTAGCGGGGTGGCCGATGAAGCCTTCGATTAAGACCACATCACCCTGTTGGAGTTTATCAGCGAACCATTCGGCACTGGTCTTGGCCCATTCATACTGATCATGGCCCACATTGATCACGCCTTCTGCTTCAATCTCCTGGTCGATGGATAGGACCAGAATGCCAGATTCAACAGCCTCTTCTAGGATTTGATTCAGGGCGACTGCATCGCCGGGGTTTACCAGCATGGCGTCAACACCCTGGTTCATCAGGTTCTCAATCTGTTCGATCTGACCGGCAACATCGGTGTCAAAGCTTTCAATCACCAACTCTTCAGTCAAACCCAATTCCATATACTCTGCATTGGTCTCAATCAACTCGTCAATCATCTGCGTGCGGTATTCACTACTGATGAAGGGGTTGGAAATGCCAATGGTGTATGGTGCGCCGCCGCCGCCCAAGCCTTCACATGCAGAAAGTACCACTGCAGAAAGCGCTAGAAGGGCTATTACGGCAAAAATCTTTTTGAATTTCTTCATTCTAATCTCCTTTTGTCGAATTTAAAAAATTTGTTTATATTTTGGTTTTTGTTGTTGGTTGTGGTCTGGACCTCACCTCCTCATGAAACTCTGGATTTCGGATTTTCCATCTCTTTAAGAATCAACATGAAAGATTATAAGATGGATTATCAACATCATGTTAAGATATGTTAACTTTTGATGAAGATTGTTTTACTTTTGTAAGTATACATCTACTCCAATATTTGCTTAAATTTTTTCTTCTCGAAAATATTTTTCTGCATCCTTATACAACGTCGCTGTTTGACCTGTGCCAGTTCGTGTAACACCTAATTTCCGCAATTCTAATACCGTATGCAATGTACCAGAATGGCCTGCTGCTTTGACCTGCACGGCGGGTGATGTATTTTCAATCATCAATCGCAGATCTTCAATCGTAGCACCTTGGTAATTATACTTGCCATCTACACCTTTTACATAATTATAACCGGTTGATGTTTTGACAAACTCTACGCCAACTTCACTGCAGATTTGGCAAAGCTTAATTTTATACATTTTATCGGGTAAAAGGTCGTTTTCAAAGATCACTTTTAATACAGCATTGGCAGGTTGCGTAATACTATGGATGGTCAGAATTTCATTTCTAACATAGGACCAATCCTCGCTGAGAACCTTGCCAATGTTGACCACCATATCGACTTCAACCGCACCGTCCTTCAAGATTTGTTTTGTCTCTTCAACCTTGATACTCGTGGCACTGTTCCCATGGGGAAATCCGACAACGCTTCCCACCACAACATCACTATTTTCTAGTTCATTTGACGCTAGTTTCACATGGTAGGGTTTGACACAAACCGACGCTGTATGGTATTTAGCCGCGATTGCGCATCCTTCAATCAGCCCTGCGTCGGTCAATTGAGGACTCAACAAGGAATGATCCACCATCTTCATAATTTGTTGAACGTCATTCATAAGCATTCATCCTTTCGATATCTCTACTAAAGAACCGGTGTCAGCCGATTCCTGGCAGGCGATGACGGCTTCAAGTGCCTTATACCCCTCAATACCGGGTATTGGGACTGTTTGGTTATGGATCAGTGCATTTACGAAAGCATCTACAATGCCAGTTTTGATTTGCTCAACATTTGTTGGTTTCTTACCAAGTTTATGGTATTCCGCATTTTGATAATCATAATGTACAGCCAGCGGAAATTCGGGATTGACATACAGTTCAAGTACACCATTTTCACAATAGAAGATGGTGCTGTTGTTTTCTTTTTGGTAGGACCAACTGGCAATGATCGTTCCCATCGCACCTTTTCTGGTCCTCATTAGGCAAAGGGCATTGTCTTCCACATCAATCAACTCTCCGTCTGGATACCTTTTACTTAACGTGTCCATCAAAGCGGTGGCACTGACATAATCATCATCCACCAGCCATCGAACCAGATCTAATTTGTGAATGGCCAGGTCTCCCAGGACACCAAGCCCAGATATTTTTTTACGGTAGAACCAGGTATTCACCCCATCAATCGCCCAAGCCTCTGATCCCGGATGGCCAAATACAGATGTAAAGGTCAAGACTTTTCCCAGCTTTCCTGATTGAAGAATTTCTTTTGCTTTTTGATTCGCAGCCTCCAATCGCTGATTATGGGCAATCATCAATTGTTTTCCAGCCTTTTCAGCCGCATCGATCATTTTTTGGGCGTCTGCCAGGTTAGTTGCCATGGGTTTTTCGCACATGACATGCTTCCCTGATTCAAGGGCAGCAATGGACATCTCTGCATGGGTTGTGTTGGTTGCTGCGACAATGACCGCGTCAAGATCAGGGTCTTCCACCAGCTCTCGGAAATCAGTGTAGGCTTTACAGCCATACTTATCTGCCATTTCATTGGCACGAGCCTTGACAATGTCACATACTGCAAAAACTTCTGCATCCGGGTTCATTTTTGTTTCAGGTAGATGCCGAACACGGACAACCTTACCGGCGCCTAGAATGCCAATTTTTATTGTCATTAATCCTCCATCGTTTATTTTGCTTTTGTTAGTCTTCTATCCACCATAGTTCTGGTGGCGGTTCTGTCAGAAGTATCTTTTTAAGGAAATTGATAGCATGATCCAATCCCTCATCCTTTGAAGCGAGGGGATCTTCGTGTTCAATACTGATAGCGCCGTCATAACCCACTAAGCGCAGGTTACGAATAATGTCTTTCCAAACCAGAGCATCGTGCCCATAACCAACGGTGTGATGGTTCCAGGCTCTATGCAGCCCCTCTTTAAAGTGTTTGGAATCGAGCACACCGTTTTTCGCCATATTAATAGGATCCATTCTTGTGTCTTTTGCATGGAAATGAAAGATAGCTTGGCTAAATTCACGAATCACCGCCTGCGGATCTGCCTGCTGCCAGAAGAGGTGGCTAAGGTCTAAATTAACTCCCAAACAATCACTACCGACAGCATCATGTAAGCGCCAAAAGGTTTCTGGGTTGTAAACGCAGAATCCTGCAATTGGCTCCAGAGCGACTTTAACATGATGAGACTCTGCAAATTTGATTGTTTGCTGCCAATAGGGGATCAGGACCTGGTTCCATTGATAATCGAGAATGGTGTGCCAGATTTCAGGGGGCCAAAAACACGTGACCCAATTGGGAAATATCGCCTGGGGTGAGTCCCCTGGGCAGCCTGAAAAGGTGATAACTGTATCCACATCAAGCTTTTCAGCCAGTAAAACGCCTTTTTCGAAAGCCAGATGATATCCTGCCGCAATTTTCTTTTGGGGATGAACTGGATTGCCGGAACAATTAAGTGCGCTGATTTCAACATTGTATTTATCAAGTAATGCCGTGAAGTCGGAAAGTGCAGTGTCGTCTTCCAGGAGTATATCAGGATCAGCGTGGGCAGTCCCCGAATAACCACCACAGCCAATTTCTACTGTAGAAATCCCCTTTTTTGTCAGGTATTTCAATGCCTCTTCAAGGGGCATATCTGCCACTAAAACAGTATATACGCCTAGATTCATTTATCTCTCCTTGTCTTATTGGTCCTTAAATCTTTCAAGACTTTTATCAGCATGACCCAAACTGCTTGCAGGATTAGTAACGTTTTGTGATGCTGAACTCATACTTATCGGCGCGATAATAACTGGTGGAAGCTTCAATGGGGTCATTATTCTCGAGGTAAGCCACTGTATTCACGCATAAAAGTGGGGTGCTATCATTAACCTTCAGCAATTTCTTATGCCATTCATCCGGAATAGCCGCACTCACTGTTTGATCAATTCTGGCGATCGCAATTTTGTATTGATTTAGAAGAAGGTCATACAGTGAGCTGACCTGGAAATCGTGTGTGTGTAAATTTGGACACAGGTCGGTAATGACTGTTGTATATTGAATACCAATGGGGGAGTCTCCACCAAAACGGAGCCTGATCAATTCCAGGGCGGGGCAGTCTTTTTTGTTCAAAAGGGCTTTTGTTGCAGATTCATCAATGGTCGAGATTTTCTTCCGAAGAACCTCGGATCTAGGTATTAAACCCATATCTGAGATTTGTTTCGCAAAGCTTTGATCAAGGAAAAATGTATGCCGATCTACAGGCGAGACAACCGTCGTGCCCCGACCAGGAGTCCTTTCTAAAAGGTGTTGTGATTCTAGCAATCCAATTGCTTGCCTGATTGTTTGCCGACTGACATGATAAGCTTGGGCGAGATCCTTTTCAGTTGGGAGCATTTCCCCGATTCTCACCCTCTCTGATTGAAGGATCCTCATCAAGTCAATTCGAACCTGCTGGTAAAGAGGGATCAGACTGTTTTCATCAACAGGTTGGATATCGAGTTGATCGGTACTGTAATGCTGCATTTTCTAAACTTTTCAAAAAACTAATTTTTTACACAATATGTACGTACAAATACAATCATATATGGAATAAAAGGGGTTGTCAAGGGCGTAATTTCATGAATTTCGCTATAAAGGTGCGGACATATTTTGGATTTCTTTGGTTCAAACCTTGTTAATTTAATTTATAATTGGTTATGAAAGGCAGGTGAATTGATTATGGAATGCATCATATTGGGTGTTGAAATTGGCGGCACAAAACTGCAACTGGCATTGGGGACAACCTCGGGTGCGATTCTGGTTGCTTCAAAGGGCAGTGTGGATAAGGAGGCAGGTGGAGAGGGAATCCGTCATTGGCTGCTGAGATCTATACCAAAATTTGTTGACACTTCACAGTATCAATGGGGGCAAATTAAAGCCATAGGGGTAGGTTTTGGCGGGCCTATTAATTCAAACTCAGGAAGGATTTTAGAATCAATCCAAATTGAAGGTTGGGAGGATTTTCCACTGCGAGAGTGGTTTGAAGAACAATTTGACATCCCCACAGCCGTTGAGAATGATTCGAATGCCGCCACATGGGGCGAATTTAAACGCGGCTTTGGCCAGGGGTGCCAGCACTTTTTCTATACCAACATGGGCAGTGGGGTTGGCGGGGGTTTTGTACTCGACGGTCATTTGTTCAACGGTCAAGGGTTTGGAGCAGGAGAGTTTGGACATACGTATGTGCCAGATTGGACAACTACCCAACATGATCAGGCAAAAAAAGTTGAGGATTTGTGTTCTGGATGGGCGATAGAAAGGCGACTGCGTCAACCAGGTTATGTCCCTGGGACATCGCTGCTCTATCAAGAATTAAATGGTGAAATGCGTTCTGTCACTCCTAAGCAATTAGGGGAAGCTGCCCAAAAAGGAGATGCGTTCTCACTAAATGAAATCGATCGTATTGCCAACGCGATGGGATTGGGTTTGGCGAATGTGCTTTGCCTGACGGGCATTGAGCGGATCGCGATTGGAGGGGGCGTATCCAATCTGGGTGCAATCCTGATCGATCCAATCAAAAAATACACAAAGAAATATGCCTTTGTGATCAATAAAGGCCGTTATGAAATTAGTCGATGCCAGTTGGGAGATGAAATTGTCCTTGTGGGGTCAATATTGATCGCTAAAGGAAGGTTTGGCATAAGCTAGGAACGTTGGTTTATTGGATAAATTCCACGCATTTTCGCATAGTCATATAATTCAATCACATTTTCTGGGGATACATCAGCTTGAAGATGATTACAAGGTGCCAAGATGTACCCACCACCCGGTGCCAGATCGCTTATGCAACGATCAACATCTTGACGAACATCCTCAATAGATCCTGTCATGGCGTGGGAGATGTCAACGCCGCCTAAAAAACTGATGGCATCACCATAATTAGCCTTTACATGGGCAGGATCCATGCCTGATACTGGTTCCAGTGGGTGGATGACGTCAATTCCCATTTCAATAAATTCCGGGATTAACTTCTCGATGGCACCATCTGAATGGAGCATTATTTTGATATTGGGTTGAGCCTCCCGGATGACAGCAATCATCTTTTCAATACATGGGCGGATCATCTGCTGGAATAAGCCAGGCGAAAACAGCAAATTATCATTGGCTGCATAATCATCACCAGGCAATTCGATCATATCCAATACACCTCCTGTCGCTTCAAGGTAATTTTGGGTCAAGCCGCAAATGATATCTGTAACACGGTCAAGCAGCGCTTTCGCAAAACTAGGTTCCACGACCATATCCATCATGAAATTTTCCATGTTTCGTAAGTCACAGGCCATTTGATAAGGGCCATGAGATACAACCATACGTCCAATAATGAAATACTCATTGTCATTCAATGACCTGGAACGCTCTGTAACCCCTGCTGTCCAGGTGGGATCATTTATATCCGGCCAATGAACAAGTTCTTCAATCTGCTCAATGGATTCTGCATCTTTAAGAAGGCCATCTGTGGCTGAATAATAGGGATGTGTTCGCTTCCATGGCTGTCCGAAGGCATCACATATCAAATCCCCCTGCTTGGAAAGATAGCGAGGGTCACTGGGGGAAGCCCCGGGCCATACGAACCTGACATCGATACCAAGTGCTTTAAGCAGCCGGTCATCCATATGGTTAACAGTATGTCCCTCGCGGATGGGCGGTAAAGGATCCCCTAAGCCTAATTCTCTCACTAATTGTTCATAAAGTGGATCGACCAAGCCATATGGTCCCCCCCAAAGTGCAAGTGGCAGACGATCAGGCATCTCATGGGTCAAGGTTTTGGTGACACGTTCTTTTGAGTTCATTTTTTCTTCCTTGTAAATTCATCTCACAATTTTGTGATGATTCAATTCACCAAGTTTTGTTATGGTTGGCTTTGATTTTGATTGTATAATACTGATAAGATCTTATCATGGGAAAGGTAGATCAAGCGTCGCGATTGGTGATAATCCAGAGAAAAATTTTGATTGATAATACGAATAAACCAATTTTCAATATCATTGATCCAGGCGTATTTCACATCGAGAAACTTGATAAATCATTCCTGAATTATTTTACTCGAATCAGGCTTGGTAAAATAACTGCATGTATGAAATGATGACCTTCGAATTATTTCAATGAAAGGAGTTAGACTATGGCAAAAGTTTATAAAGTAGGGATCATTGGGGTGGGTTTTATTGGACCAGCCCACATGGAAGGGATCCGTCGTCAGGGATTTGAGGTTGTGGCAATTGCAGAAGCCACACAGTCTCTGGCAGAAGAGGCTGCAGAAAGGTTACTGGTTCCCAAAGCCTTTGGTGATTGGAAAGACCTTATTGCTGATCCAGAAATTGATGTCGTGCACATTGCCTCACCAAATTACTTGCACTACACTCATGCGAAGGCAGCCCTTGAGGCTGGGAAACATGTTGTTTGTGAGAAACCTTTAGCAATGACAGCGGAAGAATCTGCTGAATTGGTTGAAATTGCGAAAGAAAAAAACCTCGTCAATGCTGTAAATTTTAATATCCGCTATTATCCTTTGGTTCAGGATGCAAAAGCACGCGTTGATGCCGGAGAATTGGGTGATCGTTTATATATCATCCAGGGCAGCTACCTGCAGGATTGGTTGCTATTGGATACCGATTGGAATTGGCGCTTGGAACCGGAGCTGGGAGGTGAGTTACGCGCTGTTGCGGATATCGGTTCACATTGGATGGATCTTGTGACTTTCGTGACCGGGACGAAAATCGAATCAGTTTTCGCTGATTTTAAAACCTTCATCCCCATCCGGCGAAAACCTAAAAAGAAAATCGATACCTTTGGCGGCAAGATGGAAGTGGATGTGGAATATGAAGAGAAACCAATCCATACGGAAGATTATGCAAGTGTCTTGCTTAAGTTTGACAACGGTGCCCGGGGTGTGATGACGGTCTCTCAGGTTTCAAGCGGACGAAAAAACCGGCTCTTTTTTGAAATCAATGGTTCGGATTCCTCATTAATCTGGGATTCGGAAGTACCCAACCAGATGGTTGTTGGCCATCGGCCAGAACCCAACCAAATTATCATTAAAGATCCCTCTTTAATGTTGGATGCCTCCCGATGGACAGCATCTTATCCAGGTGGGCATACGGAGGGCTTCCCGGACACATTTAAACAACTCCAAAGAGCCGTGTACCGCTACATCAGTGCTGAGGGTTACGCAGCAGAACCTGATTTTCCGACATTCCTGGATGGCCACCATACCATCCTTGTGGATGAGGCTATCCTTAAAAGTGCTCGAGAAAATCGTTGGGTTGATGTAGAATATTAAATTTCAGATAATTATAATTAGCAACTGGAGGTAAATAACATGAAATTAGGTTTGATGACTGCAGCATTTCCTGATCTCAGCCTAAAAGAAGTGGCTGAATGGGCAAGCGCGAATGGCTTTGAAATGCTGGAACTGGCATGTTGGCCGGTGGGTAAGGCAACCCGTCGTTATGCTGGTGTGACCACCCTTGATGTGGACGGTTTCAGTGAAAAAGAAGCGGATGAAGCCAAGAAAATCCTTGGTGAAAATAATCTTGAAATTTCTTCATTTGGTTATTATCCAAATCCGCTCCATCCAGACGCCGATCATCGCAAGGTCGTCATTGACCATCTGAAGAAAGTTATCGATGCGGCTGCCCTGGTTATGGATAATCCAATTGTGGGAACCTTCATCGGACGCGATAAGGACAAGACGGTTGAGGAGAATTTTGATAGGTTCAAAGAGATCTGGCCGCCCATTGTGCGTTACGCCGGTGATAAAGGTGTCAGGATTGCAATCGAAAATTGCCCGATGATATTTTCGAATGATGAATGGCCGGGCGGCAACAACCTCGCTTATTCACCTGCTATTTGGTGGGAGATGTTTGACATCATCCCGGATGAGAATTTTGGGCTAAACCTGGACCCCTCGCACCTTGTTTGGTTGATGATCGATTATTATCAGGTTGTTCGAGATTTCAGAGACCGCATTTTCCATGTTCATGCTAAGGATTTAGAGATTGATCGAGAAGGGCTCTATCAGAACGGCACCCTATCGTTGGGAATGGGCTGGCAGATCCCAAGATTGCCGGGTCTCGGTGAAGTTGATTGGGGTGGTTTCATCAGCCAGCTCTACCGTTTTGGCTATGACTATGTGATCTCCATCGAACATGAAGACCGAAAATTTGAAGGGACTGAGGAACTCGTCAAACGCGGCTTTTTGATTTCAAGAGATATTCTGAAGCCTTATTTACACTAATCCATCTGGATTTTTCCTGACAACCTTATCTGTTCAACAGGCAGAAAACCACTGGAGAATAGAAAATCCGTTTTTACAATCGATTCATAGAGACGTTACCTGCAGCGTCTCTATGAATAAAATTATTTTTTGAAGTTAATTAATTAGCAATGTCATTATTTTTTATGTTAAGTAAACTCGTTTGAAATATTTCTATACGGAGTCGAAGGAATGAGAATTTTTGTTGGTTGTGATCTCGGTGGAACAAATATTAAAGCAGGTCTGGTCAATGTTGATGATGGGGAGGTCTTGATTTCCGATTCAACACCCACCGATTCTCGGAAAGGACCTGATTCAGTATTAAATCGTATGGCGAAACTGATTAAAGCTTTAATTGAGAGAGCGCAGGTGGAAAATGAAGAGATCGGTGGATTGGGGATCAGCGCGCCAGGTGTGATTGACCTTGAGACCAACACAACGTTATTCTTGCCGAACCTTTACAGCGAATGGCGCAACATCCCGGTTGGTGAGAAAATGAAACACCTATTGGGATTAGAAATTTCAATGTTGAATGACGTACGGGCAATCACCTATGGGGAATGGGCTTTTGGCGCTGGTAAAGGGGTGGATTCTATGGCTTGTTTTGCAATTGGGACCGGCGTGGGTGGGGGATTGGTGGTCAACAATCACCTGGTGCTGGGTTTTGGCGGCACAGCGGGTGAATTAGGACACCAAACCGTTGATTTGAATGGTCCGCAATGCGGTTGCGGAAATTACGGTTGTATTGAGGTTTTCGCTTCCGGTCCAGCGATTGCTGCTGAAGCGGCAAGGGGCGTTAGGCAGGGATGGTCAACAAAAATTGTGGAATTAATTGAGCATGATCTCAATAAGCTGACGCCAGAAATTGTGGCCAAAGCCGCAGAAATGGGGGATGAATTTGCCCTTTCGGTTTGGGAGCGTGCGGGGAAATATCTTGGCATTGGTGTGGCGAATATCCTGACTTGTGTGGGTGTCAAACGGGTTGTGATTGGGGGCGGCGTTGGAAAGGCTGGGGATTTAATTATCAATCCCATTAAGCAAGAAATCACAAAGCGTGTCTTTCTAATGCCTATTGAAAAAGTCGATATTGTCCAGGCTAAGCTGGGTACAGATGCGGGTATTGTTGGCATGGCAGCCTGGAGTGCTCGAAATCAAGGCTTGTCCTCATTGGATTTTTGATAATGGATCTAGATTGGAAAAGATTTCTGGGAAAATTATTTTTTGTGATCTCCAAAGAGTTAGGGTACTATAAAAAGTAATTAATTACCTCGGACAAGAGGATCCCCAGGATCGGATTGATTGTAATGATCATTTCCTGGGGATCTATTATTTAATCAATGAGCTTAGCTTTTATCCAAAAGCCTCGTCATATTCTTTTAACAAGCTTTCTGTTCGGCTGACACCAAAGCGGGTAACACCAATTTCAATGACTTCAAGCGCATCTTTAAGGCGCCTGACGCCTTGCGCTGCTTTTACCTGAACCTTCTTACTGACTGATTGACGCATTAGCTTGAGGATATCCAGGGTGTATCCGACAGTTTCACCGTATTCATTTTTATATGGTGAAGGAGCGAATCCCGAGCTAGTTTTTACAAAATCAGCACCGGCTGCCTCAACCAGATGACAAGCCTTTGCAATCAGATTTATATCCTCGTAGTAGCCGGTTTCAAGGATGACCTTTACAGTACGACCCTGGGCTGCCTGCACAACGGCTGAAATGTCGTCCTGGACAAATTGATCCTCCCCACCAAAAAGTGCGCCAAGGTTTAGAACCATATCAATTTCATCAGCGCCGTCCTCCACAGCTTGTTTTGTGGCAAAGACTTTCGTCTGGGTGGTGTCATACCCCAATGGAAAACAAATCACCGGGTTCACCATAACATCGCTGCCTTTGAGGATTTCTGCCGCCAGCTTGGTGTAGCAGGGCTTGACCGTGGCTGAAGCAACTTGCTCCTGGATGGCAATCTCCAAGCCCTTGATGGTATCGTCCTTTGTAAGCATTGGTTTGAGCAGGGAGTGGTCAATCATTTTCGATAGTTCTAGCCGGGTTATTGGTGCTTTTGCCATAATTTTCCTTTCATAGAAATATTTAGATTGAAAATATGCTGTCCTTCATGATTAACTTTAGCACATCCTATCATTTTTTGATGTTTAATGTTATTATTTGTTATAATTTGTTATCAAAGGATAGAACGATGTTACAAATTGACCGACAAAATCAATTATTACAATGGCTTCACCAGCAAGGTTTTTTAACCAATGTTGAGGTTGCCAAACATTTTTCTGTATCACAGATGACAGTTTGGCGCGATATCAAAGAATTAGAAGCTCAAGGATTGGTCAAGCGAGTCCATGGCGGTTTGGCTCTTTCAGAATGGTGCTTGGGAGAAAGGGCGGGATTTTATCTCCCCAAACCATTTCAAAACCCACAATTTGAATTTCCTGTTGGTCTTCAGGATCCGCGTCGCGTAGCGCTGGGAAAATATGTTGCTACTGAGATTGTTCAATCCGGAGACGATTTAATTTTGGAGGGTGGAAGTACAGTCGCCTGTATTATTCCACATCTTAAGACAGAAAATCTCACAATCATCACCAATGGTCTCAACACTTTGGCACTTGCTCAAATATTTGACACGGTGGATACCCTGTTATGCTGCGGCGGGGTCTTAAACCAGCCCAATGCTATTTTTATTGGTCCCCAGGCGGAAAACTTCTTTCATTCCTACCGCGTTGATCGGACGATTGTCAGCGCTTCGGGATTGACTCTCAAAGATGGACTGGTTGATCCTTCGCCAATTTATGACAGCATGAAAAGGATTATGTGTCGAAGCGCCAGGCAGCGGATTGTTATGCTTGATTCTACAAAAATAGGAAAATCAGCCCTGTCCCGAGTTATGGGACTATCAGAAATTGACATCCTGGTTACCAATCATGATGCGCCCGCGGGTATTATCGAGAGTTTGATTGAACGTGGATTGGATGTGCGTTTGGTCGAAAGCTAGCTGGTAGAATAAAAACCGAATCTAACGAACAATTGGAGAGGTGAATGGCTGAACTCTATCCACTATTCTTTGAACCTGTTTTTAAGCATTACCTGTGGGGCGGTCGCAATCTTGAGAAATTTGGTCGGGATCTTCCATCGGAAGGAGTTGTCGCTGAGAGTTGGGAAATCTCGGGGCATCCAGATGGCCTGACCAGAGTAAAAAATGGAATTTATGCTGGAAAGACCTTGCCTGAACTTCTATCCCTATTAGGTGAAGCACTGGTTGGCACGAATAACACGTGGGCGCTCCACCGCGGTAAATTTCCATTGCTGATCAAACTGCTGGATGCAAATCGACGCTTATCTGTACAGGTTCACCCTGATGATGCTTATGCCATTGAAAATGAGTGCAATGAATTGGGAAAAACCGAAATGTGGGTTGTGCTTAAGGCGGACCGAAATGCCAGGATAATATACGGTTTAGCAGCCAATATCTCACCCAATATATTTGAGCAAGCGGTAAAAACAGGAGAACTTGTTCAATATCTAAATCATATAAAACTACAAAAGGGAGATCACATCTGTGTTCCTGCCCGAACACTCCATGCTATTTTAGAGGGTTCGGTGATTGTTGAAATCCAACAGAACTCTAATACGACTTACCGGGTTTTTGATTGGAATCGGGTTGGTGATGATGGCAATCCACGAGATTTGCACCTCCAGAAGGCATTAGATGTGATAGATTTCACCCGGGTGGGAGAAAACTTGCCAATACCAGAGATGACAGTCAATAATAAGCATTATTTATGTGAAAGGCTATGCAGCAACACATATTTTACAACCGAAAGATACTTTATGTGTCCTGGGAGAAAATATGAAGGCGTTTGTGATGGAAGGTCTCTGGAAATCTGGGGGGTAATTGAGGGTAAAGCTGAGATTGCTGGATATGATTTGAGTGCGGTTAAATTTGTACTTTTACCGGCAAAAATGGGGCCCTTTAAAGTATCTGTTTCAGAAAAAGCCACCTTGCTGCGTACATATGTGGCTTAGGCTATTTTGACGATCTATTTTCGAAGATTGAAAAAATTAATACCCTTGGAATTTATGGGTCAATAAAAAACCCTAGCTTTTTATTTAAATCTTTCATCCGAACGTTTCGTCTTAACATCGTCTTCAAGCGCATTTAACCACCCGACGCGTACATTGTTTTGCAGATCAAAGGTCGGCACATAGGGTTTGATATCCAGTATGGGCGTCCCATCTAGGATGTCCACATTTTCAACCGTTAGGGTGTTTTTAGTGACCTCAACCAGCCGCAGGATAGATAAGCCAATCGGGTTGGGACGTTTAGGGGCACGGGTGGCAAAGATTCCATGCGGTTTCTTATCAAGGAAAGGGGTCACGATCAGTTGATGCTCTTTGACCCGATGGAAATAGTAAAGCACATAAATGTGGGAAAAGCCTTGCAGGTCTTGCAACCCTTCAATATAGACTGGATCGATTACAAGTTTGCCCCCGATGCCAACAGCACCACTGGGTTGGATGGGCATATCTTCTATCTTTTTGTAAGGCGACCTTACAACGCCAATGGGTTGGAAAAGGATGCTTTTTTCCTTCATATAGACTCCTTATTCAGAATTTCAGAACTAGGATATTGTGATAATACTTGAATTTTCATAAAAAGACCTGGCTAAAAGCCAGGTCTTTTTATATTTGCGTCATTGTTTGAATCTATTCAAAAGCCTCATCTGGCTTCCAAACCTTCCAAACTTTGCCAGCTAAATCTGGCCCAGGTTTGAGGGTTTTCTTGCCAGGTTGCCAACCGGAAGGGGTTACTTCTCCAGTTTCAACAACATGTTGGAAAGCCTTGACCTGTCGAATCAATTCAGAAACATTACGACCGACTTCTGGAGTAAGGACTTCCATTGCGCGCAGTTTGAAATCGGGATCGATAATGAATCGACCGCGGATATCGACGCCGCTGGCTTCATCATACACACCATAGAGTTCACCGACACGACCACCCGCATCTGATAGTAAGGGGAAGGGAACACCCCCTTCGACCATCTTTGAGAGTTCGACTTCCTGCCAAATCTTGTGGGAAAAGTGGCTATTGGTGCTGATTGCCAGAACCTCTACGCCCATTTCCTGCAGTTCTTCATATTTAACAGCGACCGCTGTTAGTTCGGTTGGTCAGACAAAGGTGAAATCACCTGGGTAGAAGCAGACAACAATCCATTTGCCTTTAAAATCGGATAATCTTACGTTCTTAAACCCATCTCCGACAAATGCTGTTAATTCAAAATCGGGAGCGGGTTTACCAACGCGTGCTTGTGCCATAGAAACCTCCTTGGGTTTTGTGGTGGTAGTTGGTGTCGTTTCGGGTTCTTCGGAAACTATTGGACCTGTAGATGGTGTTGCACATCCTTCTGGAACATCTGGCATATAACCTCCTTGGTGTTAAATGACGCAAATTAATATCAATATCATAATCATATCACCGATTTCGATGGTCGGTCAATTTTCGTTATTCCAGGGTAATAGTAAAGTCGACATTTGGCGACGACTCATGAGACTCTGCTGTTTAATCACCCCATCCCGTCCTTCGGGCACGGGTTCAAACAACCTCAACAAAAAATATTTTGGACTTTTCCATTGCCCTGATTTTCTCCCAAAAGCAATCATAAAATTCAAATGTTTGCGTAATAACGCATAAGTCACCACTAAGCCCGTTCATGAGGAGAGATTTAATTAGAAATCTTATCGTTTACACAGATTACAGCTTCGGGTTGGGATTTGCAGATATTTGCTCCGATGAATTGCAATGAAGAATGCACTAACTTTGCGATTCTCCTGTTCATTACTCAAAATTTATTGTGAGTATTCTATTTCTATGCTTTTGACAGGGGCAACGAAGCTAATATTTCATTGAGGGATTCCACTCCGATGTAATCAATCACCGTAACTTTTTGATCGGTTACCCCGTCCACATCCTTAACCGCTTCGATAATTGCCAGGACGAGGGTTAGTGCAATTGGGCAAAGGGGAGAAGAGGGACGAAAAATATATTCTGCAGTCCCATCCTCATGGACCTCAAGATCTAAAACCAGTCCCATCCGGATGACATCCGCACCTGTCTCTGGATCAATCACATTGCGCAGCGTGTCAATCACAGCCTCTCGAATTTGGTTTGGATTATACATCTTCTTCTTCCGTACCCATTAAGCGCAAAATTATTTTTCCCCAAACATTTCCGATTGCTTTTGAAGCGGGGCAATTCGGGTAGTATTGCGTGATTGGTTGTGCCGCGAGCATTGCCTTGGGTACCTGATCTTCAAAGGGAATTTCACCACAGATTTTATAGCCTTTAGCATTTGCTAGAGCATATATCTCCTGAGTTCCCTCGGGGTAGAGATCTGCCTTATTGACGAGAATCATGACTGGAATCTGAAAATGTTCCAGGGTTTGAATAATTCTCAAAAGGTCATGAATCCCGGAGACCCCTGGTTCTGCAACCAGCAGGGCAAGGTCTGCCCCGGAACTGGCAGAAATGACCGGGCAGCCAATCCCAGGCGGTCCATCAACCAGGATGAAGGGATATCCGTGGTCCTCAGCGTAGAGTTTGGCGTGCTGTTTGATATTGGTGACCAACTTGCCCGTATTTTCGGCTGCAGGAAAAAGTTCGGCGTGGAAAAGGTGACCGTAGGGGGTCAAGGAATGAAACCACTCACCATCTTGCTGAACTTCCATATGGATGGCTCTTTGGGGACAAGCATGTACGCAAGCGGCACAGCCTTCACAGATTAATTCATTGATTTGATAACTTTGACCCCCATTGAGGGGTTCAATGACAGCATCAAAACGACAGACATCGTAGCAACTCCCACAGGCTTCACAGAGATTTGTGTTTATTTTTGCCAGTTTGCTGCCAGAAAATGGATGCATTTCCAACTGTTCAGTTTTAGTAACCAGGGCGAGATTGGCCGCATCCACGTCTGCATCGACAAATACACCTGATGTCGATTGTGAAGACAGTTGCATCAAACTAGCGCATAAGCTGGTTTTCCCTGTACCACCTTTACCACTCAAGATCACACATTGTTTTACAGATCTTCTAGATGTTTTAATCATCTTGATCTTCCCCCATTTATTCTCCCAAGCATTGTTTGGAATAGTTTTTTGAAGCGAGCTTTATAGACGGGCATAAATTCTGAGAGGATATGACCTTTTGCCAATCCAAAGGCAATCCTGTTTTCATATGGAATTTTCATCAAAATAGGATAATCCGTCCTGTTGAGATATTTTTCAACATTTTCATCGCCAATGCCGTCTCGATTAATGATCACACCACCAGGAGAACCCGTCTGGGATAAAACACCCAACATTTGTTTGAGGTCATGCAATCCAAAAGGGGTGGGTTCTGTCACCAGCAAGACAAAATCTGCGTCATGCAAGGTGGCAACCACTGAACAAGAGGCACCTGGAGGTGAATCCAAGATGGTTACGGAATTTTCATCCGGGTCAGCCCATTTCTTGACCTGGTTTATGATCGGTGTGGGCATCGGTTCACTGGTGGTTAACTCGCCTCGGTAATATTGGATACCAGCACCAGTTGTCCCCGCCTTCAAAGACCCAATTTGCCTGGAAATTTCTTTGATCGCACCTTCTGGGCAGTTCCTTTGGCAGCTGCCACAACCATGACATAATTGCGGAAAGACAAGGATTCTATCCATCAGTTTAGCCAAGGCATGAAATTCACAAATTTGGACACAGATCCCGCACGCAGTGCACTTGTCTTCATCAATCACAGGGACTCTGATGTTCGCCGGTTGTGTTTCCTTGATTTCGGGTCTCAGAAAAAGATGGGCATTAGGCGCTTCTACATCACAATCAATGAAATTTACCTTGAATTCTGGTACGATGCTGGTTGCCAAACTTGTGGCAACCATGGTTTTCCCCGTTCCACCTTTTCCACTGGCGACAGCAATTTTCAAAGCATTCATCCTTGTCAGGATACTCCGGTTAAATTTCCAGATTTGTAGCCATTGATGACATCCTGGACTGTCTCATATTGCCCATCAAAGGTTTGCATTTGAATACCCGCTGCTGAGAGTGCCTGGTGGGCATTGGGACCAAACCTGCCACTCAGGGCAACATCCGTTTCGTGATCGGACAGAAATTGTGCTGCAACCACACCTGCCCCCCCTGATTCCATCACCGCTTTGTTTTGATAGGCTGCCCACTCATCACTGTTGAGATCGTATTGGATGAAATATGGGGCGCGACCAAATCGAAGACTTGGTTGGCTGTGTAGGGAATCACCTTGGCTGGATATCATCAATAACATAGAAGCTCCTTTATATAATTTATTATAGTACCTATTATCACACACTATTGACAAATTGCAAATAGTATAATAGTATATAGTCAAAAGGAGAAATGTGGCATGGCGAAACTGAACGATCAAGAATTCCCTGGATTTGGGATGGGACCAGGCAGGGGGCGCGGACGAGGACGTGGTCACCGCTGGATCGGCGATTATTCGCTTGTGGATGTAAGATTGGTCGAACCAGCCTTATTGGCTTTCTTAAGAAAAGAAAACCTGCACGGTTATGCCTTGCTTGAAAAGCTTGATACTCTGGGGTTAGGCGCCATCAGCCCAAGCGTAATTTATCGGATCTTGCGTGACTATGAAGAGGTTGGACTGGTCAGGTCAGAATGGGATACTGAAGAAAGCCAGGGTCCGCCCAGAAGGGTCTATGCAATCACTAGCCAGGGAAGGGCTGCGCTCTCCCGCGCGGCGGGCTCATTGAAACAGACGGTGGATCGGATTGAGATGATATTGTCACAAATCGTCGAAGAATAGTCAAAGGCTTATGGAAAATAATAGAAATGGAGGTAAAAATGCCAGGTTATGATGGAACTGGACCTCAAGGAGTCGGTCCAAATGGTCGCGGTTTAGGTCCTTGTGGACGGGGGCATGGCCCTAATCGACGCCCCTTTTTAGGCTTTCGTCATGGATGGCGGGGGCGAGGATGGGGTTTTAGATGGCCAGGCAGCGCCCCGATTGATGAAAAAGAAGATTTACAATCGGAGAAGAGCTGGCTGAGCCAACGTTTAGCAACCATTAATCAGCGACTTAACGAAATAGAAGAAGGATAAAGGTTCAAAGCCCGGAGGAAATATCCGGGCTTTGTAATAATGAGACCAGTTTACAACTCAGGGGGGTGGTTTATTCAGATGGATTTTCCATCAATCTTTCATATAAGCGATCTGTATCAGACTTTTGGCAAAGTTCAATACCCTCTGTCATCACTGTAGCTGCACCGGCTGCGATCCCGTACATTGTCGCTTGTCGAATATCTTCACCTTGAGCGAGTTTCAATACAATCCCTGCCACCATGCTGTCGCCGGCACCTAACTTACTCCTGATTGGTACGGTGGGGGTGCGTAAATGTTCGGCAATTTCTTCAGTGACAAGCAGGGCCCCGCCTGCTCCAAGGGAAACAACAACGACTTCCGCTTTGCCTGAGTCAATGATCTCCTGGGCAGCTTCCCTCTGATGAGCTTCGCTTTCAATGGAGTTTCCAGCCAGGTATCCTAATTCTCGCATATTTGGTTTTAATAGATAGACGCCTTTCTCAGCGGCGAGTTTTAGGGGTTCTCCAGATGTGTCCAATATCAAACGCGAATCTATCTGTTTGGCAAGGTCAGCGACTTTTTGATAAAAATCAATAGGAACACCTCTGGGTGTGCTGCCACTGGCAATGAGAAAGTCAGGCTTGGGATTGAGACCTTCAATAAGCACTAAGGTCTCTTTTATCTCATTCTCTGTGAGTTTTGGCCCGGGCATAATGAAGCGAAATTGCTGCTGGGAGTTACCTTCGAATATGGTAATATTCTCCCGAGACTCGGAATCAATTGGAATCGTTTGAAATTTAATTTTCTCTTGATCCAATTTCCTTTTCAGGATCGCGCAATTTGGACCGCCACAGGGAAATATCGCCAGGCTCTCACCTTCCAGACGGTGAATAGCCCTGGATACATTGATCCCACCACCACCAGCCTCGTGTTTTGGTGAATCACATCGCAATTTCTGGTTTGGGATCACTTGTTTGACACCAGAAATTTTATCCAATGCCGGATTGATGGTTAATGTGACAATCTTTTTATCCATAATTTTTACTTCTCTGTTTAGTTACACAATTTTGATTCATTTTAAGTAATCAAGTAATTCCGAAACCAATCTTTCGTGAGTTCTGCAACCTGTTCAAGGCCACCTGGTTCTTTAAAAAGGTATCCAGCACCTTCGACGACTTCAATTTCTGCTTATGTATCGATATTTTTCACCGCTTGGCGGTTTATTTCGAGCACTTGAATGTCCTGTCCGCCAACAATACAAAGAACCGGACACGCCACTTTTTTATAATAACCCTTTGCGAGATCCACTCTTCCGCCGCGTGAAACTACAGTTGTCACCTTCTTTGGCCTCCTGCTACAAGCAATCAAACCACCTGCCGAATCTGTACTGGAGCCAAAAATGCCAATTTTAAGTGATTTTGTCGCGTCATTTTCTGCTAACCAATCCACCGTTCCTGTAACCCGTTTTGATACTCTTTCAATATCAAAACGGGTTTCCCGTGTGTGTTTATCGATCTTTTTTTCTTGCGGGGTTAAAAGATCAATGAGCAGTGTTGCCAACCCTGCAAGGATCAATTGATCTCCAACAAAATTATTACGTGGACTGTGACGGCTGCTTCCAGCACCGTGAGCAAACAAAACTATTCCTTGCGCATCCGGCAGAAGTGTCAGGTCTCCTTCAATGGTGTCTGAATCAATTGTGATTTTTACCCGTTCTTCCTTTATCAAATTGGTCATTCTTTATTCACCCTGATGAGCAACATGGAAAATAATGCTATTAGGTTCCTTAAATTGTTTGAGCTTGATCCAATAATTGCCTGACATCTTTGTTAGAAGTTTGTGAAAAATTTTGATAGCTTCCACCAACCCCCCAAAAAGGTGTGGGGGTTTCCAGGCATACCACTTGATCAACTTCAGACTTGATTTCCTGACAGGTATCTGGTGGCGCTGTTGGCACAGCTACCACGATCTTCTTTGGATTGAGATCACGCAAAGCTGATATGGCAGCCCGCATAGATGCCCCTGTAGCCAACCCATCATCGATGAGCAGAACTGTCTTCCCTTTTATTTTGATCTCTCGTCGGGAACCCCGGTATGCTTCTTCTCGCTTTTGTAATTTTTCCTTTTCTTTCTGAACAGTTTTCTCTATTTGCCCTTCAGAGATCCCTGCCCTTCGTATGACACGATCATTCAAAACCCTAACACCCCCTGAAGCGATGGCTCCCATTGCTAATTCGGGTTGGCCGGGAACGCCCAGCTTTCGGACCAAGAAAACATCTAGGGGAAGGTGCAAGGATTCCGCGACTTCATAGGCAACGGGTACGCCGCCACGTGGTAAGCCAAGAACAATTGCATGTATTTCATCTTTGTAATTTCCCAGTTCTTTTGCTAGTTTTTTACCAGCTTCTATTCTGTTTTTAAAATGAGCCATCTTGCTCCTTCTTTTTTACTGGTTCTTCTCTATCAGCGTGGTGATGATCCCAGTTCTTCATAATTTCTAACACTTCATGGTCAGGGACATCGTACCAATTCTGATACACTTGTGCGACAGCTCTGAAAAATCTTGGCTGCTCAAGGACAATGACTTTATCAACTGCCTCTCTTTGCTCAAGTGCTCTGGCAAGCTCTGGACTGCTTACTGGTGCAGATACGATGAGTTTTTCAGGATTCCTTCTTTGGACGAGTTTAATGGATGCTCGCATGGTTGAGCCCATGGCAATCCCATCATCGATTAGAATCACGACTCTATCTTCAATTTTGGGCAGCGGCGTTCCCTGACGTAAAACATTGATGCGGCGTTTGATTTCTTTCCTCTGACTAGCAATGATGGTTTCTATGAGCTGCAAGGGAAGGGCTTTAACAGCACTCTGCAAAATAAAAATGCTGCTATCTTCTGCGATTGCACCAAATCCTGCCTCCGGATTATTTGGATAAGGGAGCTTTCTGGTGATGACCAGTGAAAATTCAGCTTTTAGCCTTTTTGCGACTTCCACGGCTACTGGTACACCGCCACGAGGAATAGCCAACACCAGGGCATTCACCCCTTGATAATCCATAAATCGTGCTGCCAATTGTTTACCTGCGTCACTTCTATCGATAAACATAAATAAATACCTTTATTAATTAAATCACCGAAAAATCCGGGTCATGCCATCGAAGGCGATCCATATTTCGGAAATATCTCTTTCTTCCGCCATCATTTTTATTTGTTCTTTTTTTTCTTCTTCGTCACCATCAACGATTTGTGAGCCAAGATGGGTGAATATGGCCTGCTTGACACCTGTTTTTTTACACCAGGTTAATTGGGTTTGAATAGGTGCGTGACCGATGATGGTTTCACCAGGCTTTCTGATCATGGATCTTTTAACCGTTGCACCGTCACCGATATAAGCATTCACACCTCTTAGTGCACTTTTCCGATCTTTGATCCAGGCAACATCTGGGACATAGAATATTTCAGCGTTGCCAGCTTTAACTCGGTAACCTACTGCTGTTGCTCGGGTTGAATGAAGCACTGGAAAAGCCTCAAATGTCAGTGATGAGTTACCATTGTTGGGAATTTTGATGGGTTCTCTTTTGGGTATGGTCCTTATATCTTCAATCACAAAGGTTTCCATCGATTCCCAAGCATCGCTGGTTGCATATCCGGGCAGGGAGCCCCATTTTTCAGACCAAAGGCGTGGTCGGGATGGGCATGGGTCACAACAATGGCGTCAGCGTCCCAATCCATTACACTTTCCATCCAATCTTCACCACAATCAATGATGACATTGTTATGGTAATAAGAAACCTTTAACGAGCTATGACGCTCATGCTTTTGAGTTCTCGGCTCGATATTTCCACGTGTGCCCAAAAACTCTAATTTCATCCTATGTTAAGTATTCACTCTGTGTTCTTGGGTGACTTATGTTGTGGATTAGATATCCGTACGTGTTATGTAAACAAAAGTTAGGTTTTCGTTAGAGGGATATTATTGATCGCTGAATGGCCGATTGAGATGGATGGATTGGATTGCATTTGCTAAGAAATTTGCCAGGGAAACAACTTTTATGAAGGGCAATTGGCGAAAATCCTGTGTTGCAGCAACACTATCTGTGATAACTAAACGCTGCAATCCATATTTTTGCTGGCATTTCTTCAAGCGTTCTATCGCTCGATCAGCACCTAAAAAATGTGAAACCCCGATCTAGACCTTCTCGATCCCTTTTTCTTGTATAAGCTTTGTGATTACGGCATCCATGGTGCCGCCAGTGTTGATCATTTCGTCGATCATAATTGCATTTTGGATTCCCACGAAGTTTCCCATGATGTCTGTGACTGCCGCTTTTTCTGGTTTTATCCTCTACTTTGAAGTAACAGCACAACGGATCCCCATATTTCTGCAGAATGGGATCATAAATGCTGCAGCACCAGCATCAGGCGCAACCCCGATTGTGTCATTCCTGCCACGAAATTCAGCAAATTCATCAGCGAAGAGATGGGCGGCATTTAGAGCATCCGGGGGTTTTGCCATAAAACCCATGTATGCGATTATCGTGGGGTGCCCAGGTGATCAATCGGTCCATGCCCGCCTCGATGCTTAAATCAGCCATGAGTTCAACAGTGATGGGCTCTTTTTTCCCTGGTGTGGTTTTATCCTGTCGGGCGTAAGCAAGATAGGGAAGGACGCCTGTGATGCGGTTTGCACCCCACTCCCGCAATGCACGCACTCCGATTAGTAATGCCAGGTAATTCTCATCAACATTATGATCCATTGTTGGGTCTTGCAACGTTTGGAATATGAAGACGTCCCGCCCATTGACTTCTGAATCCAATCTTACGCAAGTCTCGCCATCTGGAAATTTAAAGTCAATATTCTTAATCAAGTCAATTTTCGAGCTGTCTTTTTTTGATTAGGAGAGTTTTTGTTGATAGGCAGTTACAACTTTTCTGGCCATTGGAGCCCCAGAACAACAACTTGCGATTAAAAAAGGTCCTTCGGTGAATGTGTTTATCATTTTTAGACTTTTTCTTAAGTTGTTTTTGAGAAATCTAATCAATCATCGAATGGTTCATTTGATTTATACTAAGGTTACATCTTCTAATTCAGCAAATTCGATAATTTAATTAAAGTTTAACTGCACCAGGGTCAATCGGTGACCGGCAAGGGTTGGGTATTTTTTGCCATAAGGATGAAAGCGTTTAGTTTACGTTTGGATCGGTGGAACAGAGCCGTGTGCATTTACTGTGGATGTTGAACGGCGGGAAAAAGCAGTGTTTTATAAGAGATTCCGAACTAAGGCGCTTTGACACAGCGATAACCGTGGCGAGGATTTCCCCAATTTTTAGGTTGATACTTAACCCATCCAGAATAGCTAACGTAGAAGGCATTTTGTTTATCCATTTCATCCGCTGCCCAGTAATAAACTGGGGGTTCATCCGGTGCCCAAAGCGGTGTTTCCTTATCCGGTCGGGTATGGCACTCAAGGCGGTCGCTCACACCGTCCCAGGCACAGCCTGCGTTGATATTATTTTGACTTAAGGAACGAGAAATTTCGTCCACAGTGGGCATCCGCCAAATATTCTGCGGTTCAGTCATCAGCGTTTTCCCATCCTCAGAGAGGAAGTTGCATAATCCTGTCTCAGACATATCTTCCTCACTGGCATGAACCTCATTTTCCAGACTCTCTTTCAATCCGAGGGGATCTATGCCATAAAAGGCAAGGGCGTCCCAACTGGGATAACCCCCAAAATCCTGTTTCCAATTCCAGCCAGGTCCTTCTGGTGCCCAAATCAAGGCGACCTGGTTGCCGTTGATCAACCTGGCTGATCGATCACCATCATCAACCCGCGTGAGAACGATTGGCAGGTTGACGGTAGCCACAACTAAACCTACAACCAGTGGCACGCTTAGGGCCAACAACAATCGCAGGTTTTTAATGATCCAGGGTTGATCATTATTCTTTGAGCTTTCTCCAAAAAAACCGTCTAGGATGAAGAGCATACCGACGAAGGCAAACCCCCCAGATAAAAATAAACGTTCAATGATTGTCAAGAGGGTGTAAAACCCCGACCGTATACCAGGGAGGAGCCACCAAATCGCAAAGGCTCCACCTGCCAGAACTAATATCCCTCCGCCTACAAAGGGAAAGAAAATGGCGATGGCACTGAAGATCATTGCAGCGAAGCCAATTGATGGAAACAAAAACCAGGGCGTTTCAGGGACACCCCAACCTTCATAAAAAGCCTCACCAAGACCCCAAAAAAGCCAAATGGCGTTGAGAAGTGTAATGAGTCCTGTTCCAATCCAACCGGGCAGGTTCTTTAACTGGTTTCGCATCAAATATCCAAATTCATGAGCGTTTTCATCAAGTATAATCGGAAAAAATAAGCATTTTGGGTTTTGAGAAAGCGGTTGTTCTATGAAATATGATTTTGAATTTCGATCTCGACGAAGCAATGTAATGAGCACCCAGGGTATGGTGGCTTCCAGTCAACCCCTGGCGTCCCTGGCAGGATTGGATATGCTACGCGCAGGTGGAAGAGCTGCGGATGCCGCTGTTGCCGTTGCAGCAGTTTTGAATGTGGTTGAACCCTTTTCTACCGGTATAGGTGGAGATTGTTTTGCATTATATTGGGATGCCGCAACAAAGCACATTTATGCTTTGAATGGGAGCGGCCCTGCAGCGAAAAACGCGTCCTTAGACGAATTAAAACAAGCCGGTTATACGCAGTACCCTTTGTACTCAGGGCATGCGGTTAGCGTTCCCGGGACGGTGGCCGGCTGGAGTGCGCTGTTAGACCGCTTTGGGGTAATGTCGCTATCGGATGTGTTAGCACCAGCCATTCACTATGCGTTTGAAGGCTATCCTGTGACAGAATGGATTGGTTCTGGGTGGCAACAAATGGTAGGTAAAATGTGGCGAGAACAAGAGGATGGAGAATTACCAAAACATCAGCGATTAAATGGTCCCAAGCAAGAAAGCGCCCGTGAATTTTTAGTTAATGATTGTGCACCATGCGTTGGTGATCACGTGAAATTACCGACCTTGGGAGAAACGTTGAGGAGGATTGCATCGGAAGGCAAAGATTATTTTTATGAAGGTGAATTTGCAAGGTCACTTTGCGACTATGTTCAAAAGTATGACGGTTGGCTGGAACCTGGGGATTTATCAGGGTTTGAGGCACAATGGGTAAAGCCAATCCATGCCGATTATCGTGGTTTTCGGTTGTATGAGTGTCCACCTAATGGACAGGGTTTGGCTGCGATTATTGCTGTTCGCATAGCCGATGGATTTGATCTGGCAAACATGGATGTTGTTGATCGAACCCATACCCTGATTGAGTGCATGCGATTAGGTTTCGAAACAGCGCTGAAATGGGTTTCTGATCCCGAATTTACCAATATTCCTTATGAACAGCTGCTTTCAGAGGACTATGTTATTGATTGTCGCAGAAAGATCTTACCTGGAAAGGCGATAAAACACCTTCAAACCCCTGTAGGGAAAGTGGGAGAAGATACCGTTTATTTAAGCGTTGTCGACCGGGAAGGCAATGCCTGTTCATTCATCAACAGCCTCTATATGGGAGGGGGAACTGGATTGATTGTTCCCGGGACCGGTGTCTTTTTACAAAACAGAGCTGCCCTTTTTAGTCTTGACCCTGAACATCCAAACGCATTAGAGGGTGGTAAACGACCGTATCACACGATCATTCCAGCGATGATTACGATTGAGAACAAGCTTTATGCCAGTTTTGGAATCATGGGTGGTTTTATGCAGCCCCAAGCTCATCTCCAGGTGCTCTCAAATTTGATTGACTATAATCACAATCCACAACAGGCATTGGACCTTCCAAGATTTTGCGTAAATATTGACGGTGGAGAGGGGGTCGGTGCTCTGGATCCTGGCGGGGAAGTATTCATCGAGAAGGGCGTTGAGTTCGACACGATGGCAACCCTGCGACGCCGAGGGCATCGGGTATCCCCAATTAGCGGTAGGGAGCGCGGCATATTTGGAGGGGGTCAGGTCATTCTGCGCCAACCTGAAAATGGTGTGTTAATCGCCGGTTCTGATCCCCGCAAAGATGGTTGTGCGTTGGGGTATTAATCCCCTTCAATCTCTCAGATGGTTAGGAAAATCGAGACGGGATTAATCCTGATAGCGTTAAATGTATTGATCAAGCTTTAAGGCGTTTAAAATCAACAGAACCATATTTATCAAGCATTTCTTTTCGCATTTTCGCCAGCTTAGCGAGACCTTCTCGGTGCTCAACCAGTTTTTGAAGTCCGGCAATGAGGTCATCCACACCTTTTTTGTTGGATCGGAATATTGATTCTCCCATCCAAACCGCCTCCTTTGCACTGGCTTGTTCGGTGACAGGCAGGTGCATTTTATCGAATTCGAAATATTCTGGAAATGCAGTCGGTACTGGCAGCTTAGATAATTTTGGCTGGAACAGGTCATACTGGTTCATTGCTGGGTAGCCAGTATCGACCGGTATGCCTTCGGACGCCAGGGCGTAACAAAACACCTCATGTTCGCATTGGAAGAACTCCGGATCGATTTTGAAAACGTAGCGATAAAAACTGCGGCGTGTATGACGTAAATCTCGTTTTAGTAAGCTGATACCCGGAACTTCACTCAAGCTTTCCTCAAGATAATCTGCCATGGCTGCCCTTTGCGCCAATTGCTCAGGAAAACGCTCAAGGGCGATCAAACCTAAGGCGGCATGTACCTCTGACCAGCGGTAATTAACGCCCATTGTGAAATTCTGAGATGCTTCGTCTTTGGGCCTACCGCAGTCGATTATTGACGCAGCACGCTCTGCCATCAGTTTATCTTTACATAAAAGTACACCTCCTTCGCCGGTGGTGAGGATTTTCGAAGATTGGAGGCTGAAGGATCCAAAATTGCCGATCGTGCCTGATCCCATCCCACGCCATTGAGCGCCATGAGCATGAGCGCTGTCCTCAATCACGATTAAATTGTGTTGATTGGCAATCGCCATGATTGCATCCATATCGGTCATCTGTGCTGCAAGATGAACCACGATGATGGCTTTTGTCCTATTTGTGATCGCCTCCTCCACTTTGTGGGGATCTGCACAATAATTATCCGGATGAATGTCGACGATGACAGGAATCGCCCCCGCTGCCATGGGTGCAGCCGCTGTTGCCTGGAACGTATAAGCCGGAACAATTACCTCGTCTCCCCATCCTATGTCCGCTGCCCGCAAGGCAACTTCCATGGTGATGGTGCCATTCATCATTGGCACGGCGTACCCACCACCTTGCATTTCAGAGAATTTCGCAGCAAAGGCTTCTGTATTTGGTCCTGGATATGGGAATCCACCCCACCTACCAGATTGGATCGTTTCCGTCACTACTTGGATATCCCGTTCATCAAAAACTGGCCAAGCAGGATAAGATTCTTCTCGTATGGGTTTTCCGCCAAATACTGCCAATTTGTTCATTATTTCTCCTTTACCAATTCAGGTCGTGCTTTATATTGCATTTTGTTAGTTGCATGATTATATAAGAGGCAAGTATATAATACAATCGTCGAATTGATGGGTTGAGATTTTTGCCTGTATTAAATCAATCGCTTAGCCATCCCTTGGATTGGACCAAGGTTTGCCGTAATTCCGGCAGGTCTTGGCCAATTGCCTCTGCAGCAAGCAGGATAGAGCCAATTACCGGTGGATTTTTGAGATGGACTAAACTTGCCTGTGGGGCAAATTCGTGAATAACCTCCCGAAAGGGTTGGATGTAGATTTCACCGGCTTTGAAAACGCTGCCTATTAAAACAATCTCAAAAGGGATATCTTGAAAATTAAGCTGTCGAATCACTGCATTCGTGTTTCTAGCCAGCTCCTGTGCAGAATAGATGATGGTTTCGTTCGCAACCTGTTCACCCTTTCTTGCTAAATCAAAGATTTCGAGGGCTAATATTGCTGGTAGGTGAACTTTATCCATTGCCAGGGCTTCGATGAGGGCTGCTTCATCAGGGATATCTGTGTAGGCCATCATCATATTGGTGAGTTCTGTTTTTGGTCCACGCTGAGTCCAGGCATATGTCACGGCGACCATTGCGCGCCAAACCAATTCTCCAGCACCACCTATTTCACCAAACCGGATGCTGTTACCGGTGATCCTTCCCATTTTGCCCGATTGATCTCGCCCACGCACGTTGTTTCCTGTTCCTGCATCTACCGCAACGCCCCAACCTTCGGTAGACCCTGCAATCAACCCAATGACGGCATCATTCACAAAGCGATATGGGCAGGAAATTCCTAGAGAATCAATAGCCTGTATCATGATTTGATTTTCTGCTGGCCAATCATAGCCGGCCAGACCGAATCCCATACCGGTTATGATCTTCTGATCGATTTGAGCAGACTGCAGGGCTTCATTTGTAACGCTGTAGATTATTTCACGAAAGCCATCGACTCCGATGGCTTCATAATTGCCGCAGCCTGAGTTTCCGAATCCAATCACCTGACCGGAAAAATCTGTGATTAGGGCATGTGTTTTCGTATTGCCCACATCAACACCCAGTAAATAGCCCTGGCTTACTTTACCTGATGATGTAAATTGGCTCATCTTTATCCGCTTTATTGAAAAAATTTTGGTAAATAGGTCCGATTGATTTCCAACATATCCTCAATGACTTGAGATATTTTATTTGCCGGAGGTCCCAGGGGATGACTCAATAAGGCTTTGTAGGCAGCTGTTCGATCACCTTTCACAGCGGATTCTGCTGTGAGGATTTCATAAGCCTTCACCTGGTTGATTAAACTCGAACATACCAGCGGTAATGGTTGTGCTGGGAGGGGGATGATTCCATTGGCATTGACCTGGCAAGGCAATTCGAGAACCCAGTCGTTATCCCAACCGGGTACAGCCCCGTTATTGCGGGTATTGACGACATGAGTTTCATCAAGGTTGTTATAATGTGCATTGAGAAGCTGTGTGGCAACAGTTGAATAGTATGCTCCACCACGTTTCATCAGTTCATCTGGCGGTTCACTTCGATCCTCTTCCCGATATTTACTTAATAAGTCCTCTTCAATTTTGAAGACTTCCTCAGCCCTGGAAGGCGGCCAATGATTTTGTTTCTCAAGCATTTTTTCAGTGTAGTAATAATATCGAAGATAGTAATTTGGCAGCATTCGTAGTACTTCAAGAGTTGTTGGATCAAATAATGGATCTTCTTGCCGCTTCATTTCCTCGATGAGGAATTGCATAATTTGTGGCCAATAATCCCGTCCATTGATGTTAAATCCATAGAACCACGTCAGGTGGTTCAGTCCCAAGGTTTTAATTTCTGCGTCACCCGGTTTGAAATTTATCCCCAAATTTTCGTTCAGGCTTTTCAAGATCTCCATTTTTGTTGTGAGTGAAGCATTGCACACACCCACAGAATTAACTTGTGGAGCGTACCTGAAAAGGGCTTCTGTCACCAAACCAGAGGGATTAGCAAAGTTTACCAGTAAGGCATTGTTGGTATGAGTCTGAATATCTTGTGCAATATCTAGGATGACTGGGATAGTTCGAAGGGCTTTCGCCATGCCACCAATCCCCGTGGTCTCTTGCCCAATGAGTCCATAACGTTTCCCTAGGTATTCATCCTCTCGCCTTGCGTCCATTTGACCCACCCTTAATTGGGTGATCACATATGAGGAAGCTTCAATCGATTCTTGTTGATTGGTTGAAAGAACGACTCTAAATCTGGCATTTTTTGCTTTGGCCATCCTGTGGGCAAAACCGCCCACTATTTCCAGCCGGTCTGGATCGATATCCATCAGCCAAAGTTCATCCATTGGGAAATCTTGCTGACGATCGATAAATCCTTGAAGCAATTCGGGCGTGTAGGTTGATCCGCCGCCAATTACACTAACTTTTAACATGGTGACATTTTCTCCTTGGTCATTATGGTTCAGGTTAATTATAATGGTCTTAGCAATAATAAAAAAGTTGGAAGAAAAACATCTTTTCAAACTAATTCAGCCTAATCTTGTATTTTTTTGGAGGGAAGGTGATTAAATGGTTGATCTCTCAATGATCAAAAAACCGGATCTAACACAAGTCAAACGCGTGTTGGCAGTCCAACCACATTATGATGATAATGACATCTCCGTTGGAGGAACGCTCCATCATCTCGGAAAAAATGGAGTAGAAATCATTTACCTGACTGTTACGGACGATCTGGCTGGGGTGATCGATCCCAGTTGGGATGAGGATCAATCTCGCGAGAATTTAGAAGTTGACCAGAAAGCCGCCGGAAAAATCATCGGTGTGACACAGCACATCCGATTGGGGATGCCGGATGCAGGAAATTATGATTATTTCAGGTTAAGGGATCAAATTATCTCGGTTATCCGGCAGGTTAAACCGGATTTCCTTTTTACAGTTGATCCCTGGACCCCATATGAAGCCCATAATGACCACATCATGACAGGCAAAGCCTGTGCAGAGGCAGCGATCCTGTATGGATTACCCAATGTTGGGATCGATAAGGGAGAAAAACTCACGAATTACGAATTAACGGGCGTTGGTTTTTATAATTCAGCCTTTCCGAATTTCGTTTATGATATATCAGGTGTCATCCATTTTAAACAGCAAGCTCTTGCGTGTTACGCCGCTCAATTCTCCCCAACTGGTTTAAAAGAATTGATCCAGCAAACAACGTTTTTAGCCGAATATGTCGCCAGGGAGGAAAGTTTTGAATTTGGTGAAGCATTTAAATTAATCTCTCCCTGGATGCTGCATGGAGTGCCAATGACAATGACACTGTGAGGCCATTTATTGAAAGGTAATTACGGTAGAATCTAAATACATTCAAAAGATTTTGACATACTCAACGAGAGGCGACAACATGTTCAATCGAATCACAGTCATTGTCTTGGATGGCGTGGGGATCGGAGCAGCCCCTGACGCAGCAGCTTATGGGGATGTTGGGTCGAATTCCATCGCAAACGTTGCCAAAGTTTTAGGTGGTATTGATCTACCAAACATGGCTCAACTAGGTTTGGGGCATATCACAGAAATTCAAGGTGTGCCGCCAGTTGTGAATCCCCAGGGTGGATATGGCAAAATGCAGCCAAAATCCGCAGGCAAAGACACAATTTCTGGACATTGGGAGATGATGGGCATTTATCTTCCCGAACCTTCACCGACTTATCCCCATGGATTCCCGGATGAGATCATGGACCGTTTTGAAGAACAAATTGGTCGTGAGACCCTTGGAAACCGGCCTGCTTCTGGAACGGAGATTATCAAGGTATTGGGAGAAGAACATATCAAGACCGGCAAACCTATAGTTTATACTTCTGCAGATAGCGTTTTCCAGATTGCCGCTCACGAAAAAGTCATCCCTGTTTCGGAGTTATATGCGATATGTAAAACTGCAAGAGAGATGCTACGAGGTAAAAATGCCATAGGACGTGTCATCGCCCGTCCTTTTGTTGGAAACAACGCTGAGGAATTTATCCGGACAGATAATCGAAGGGATTTTTCGCGAGAACCTGAATCCGATACGGTTTTGGATAAATTGGTCGCCGCTGGATATGATGTTTGGTCGGTCGGAAAAATTGACGACATCTTTGCTCACCGCGGCATCACACGCAAAAATCATACGTTGGGTAATAAAGAAAGTACAAACATCACGATCAATTTATTAAGCGAATCCTTCAAAGGCTTATTATTTGTAAATTTAATCGAATTTGATATGATTTTCGGTCACAGAAATGATCCGCAGGGCTATTATGATGCCTTGAAGGCTTTTGATGATGCAATACCTAAAATTCAAGCGTCCCTAGCAGAAGATGACCTGGTAATCGTTTCGGCAGATCATGGAGTCGATCCAACTACAAAAAGTACGGATCATTCTCGAGAATATGTCCCATTACTAGCGTTTGGAAAGCGGGTCAGAGGTGTTAATCTGGGGGTTCGCAAAACGTTTGCCGATGTCGGCGCAACGATCACAGAGAATTTCAAAGTTCAACCGCCTGAAATTGGCACAAGTTTTCTCTCAGATTTGACCAGGATTTAATTGGGTAATTAATGAACGTATTTTGTCGTGATTGTGGTAATACCGAGATTTTTAGATTAGAAACCTGGTGTTGCTCCTGTGGCGGTGCCTGGGAACCGGCAGATATCCCGATTTTTAACCGATCGATGATCCAAAACGATGATTATTCCATTTGGCGCTATGGCAAATTACTGGGCTTGGATATTCATTCGCCATTGGTTCGAATGGGGGTGGGGTGGACACCGCTGGTCCCGACCAGTTTATTTGATCAAGAGGTTCACTTAAAACTGGAATATCTTTCCCCTTCTGGATCTTTTAAAGATCGCGGTGTGAATGCTATGGTGAACCAATTGGTCCATATGGGTGTGAATACAGTCATCGAGGACTCATCAGGAAACGCAGGCGCTTCAGTTGCTGCGCATGCAGCCCGGTTTGGGGTCAAGGCAGAGATTTTTGTGCCGTCATATGCTTCACCAGCAAAGCAGCACCAGATCGCTGTGTATGGTGCAGACATAAAAAGGATCCCAGGTCCACGTAAGGCGGCTGAAGAGGCAGCACAAGCCGCTGTAGCACCAGGTAAGGCTTATGCTTCACATGCTTATAATCCAGCCTACCTGGTTGGTCAAGTAACGGCAGCTTATGAGATTTGGGAACAAATGGCAGGTGACGTTCCGGAATGGATCCTTTGTCCAGTCGCTCAGGGCGGGCAATTCCTGGGTTATTACATAGGGTTTAGTAAGTTATTACAAGCAGGGTTGATCCATTCCCTCCCACACTTGGTCGCTATCCAGGCTGAACAAATCGCCCCTATTCATCGGGCATGGTCGAAAAAGCTGGACACCATTCCCAAAATCACATTCACTGTCCAAACGATAGCAGAGGGTGTGGCAGTGCCAGGTCCAATCCGTGATAAATTAATCCTTATGGCATTAAAGGACACAAGCGGAAGAACGTTGGCAATTGATGAGGATGACATCCTCCAGGGGCAAGCTATCGCTGCTAAGTTGGGATATTATATTGAACCGACCAGCGCTTTAGTCATCGCTGGTTTTAAAAAATTGCAACCAGAAATCAATAAAGATGAACGCGTTATACTCATATTAACTGGCAATGGATTGAAAGGAGCGCCTCGATATTAACCACATTGCGCATGAGACATTGGTAACACCTAAGAAATGCTTATCTACACGCTAATAATGATGATGAGAAGTAACTTAAACGAATAGAAGGAAATTCTTCATGACACAGAAGTTTGTTGATTTAGACACTTATTTTTCATTGAATCCATCACAAATGGCAGATTCCATCTTACAATGCCCTGAATGTGGGCGACCACATAAAATTCCATTCAGGATTGTCCGTGCTGGAGACCATTTAATCTCTATGATTCCTGATGTTATCGAGGCCATCCTTGATACTGATGCTGAACAAATCGGTGTTGTTTACGACAAACATATCGAAGAAAAATTGGAGGATTTGTTCTTCAACCCATTTAATTCACTTTTGATACCTTATATCAGGATCCCCCTTGGAGAAAAAGGTCAATTGCTTGAGGCAGCAGTGGAAATAGGCGATAAGGCGGCTGAGGATTCACCCACCACCGTGGATTTTCTAATGGGTGTGGGTTCAGGGGTGATTAGCGATTTGACAAAATGGATCGCGACCAAAAGAGGATTGCCATTCTTGCTGCTGGGTACTGCCGCTTCAATGAATGCCTATACCTCGATCACTGGAACAATGACAGAGAATAATGTCAAAACCAGTAAATGGTTGGACCCTGCATCAGCTGTTTTATTGGATTCTAAATTGCTAGCTTCAGCGCCAACGGAAATGACCTGCGCTGGTATTTGTGACATCCTGGCAAGAAATATCTCTAATGCTGATTGGAAACTATCCCAAATCTTACGCGGCACTTATTTTTGCCCTGTTCCCTTTTTGATGATGAATCCTTACCAGGATGATGTCTTGAGTCGAGTAGAAGGCCTGGGCAAGAATGAGCCCGAGGCGATGAAAGCATTGGGGGATGCTGTTTTAGTTTCGGGTTACACCATGACCGTTCTTGATGGGAAAACCTCGCCATCTTCGGGATCGGAGCATGTGATCTCGCATTTTTTAGATTTTCAACATGAAGTTTTTGATCTGCCAAAAAACCTGCATGGGGCTCAAGTTGGCATAGGAACGATTATTATGAGTGCTGCCTTTGAAATTTTGCGCGAAGTAGACCCAAGGAAGATAATAGTTGATGATTTGGTTCAGCGCAGGTTATCTCAAACGGCAATCAACCAGGATCATCAGCGAGAATTCGGAGCGTACGGAAAAAGTTTTGATATTGTCGTCGCAAAAAAACGCATTCCTGACAGGGCATATTACGATTATGTTAATAATATTTTGAATTCCTGGGAAGGACTTTGGGAAGCTGTTGATCCTTACTTAATGCCTTCTGAAGCAATTCGACAAGCGTTATCAGAAGCTGGTGCTGTAACGAAATTATCTGGTGTAAAGCGTTCTACTGAAGATGCTATCCAGGCGTTACTTTACGGGTCGCACTATCGCCCCCGGTATACAATACTGGACTTATTGTGGGAGTTGGGGCTATTGCCGGATATTGCACCGGAAATTTTAGCCCGGTCAAATGTGATTGATTAAGCACGGGAAGTCGTTAATTTATATTGGGTTGATGAGTGAATTCTTGAATTTTCTTCGATCCCTCAGAAGGTTAACTTGCTATTCAGTTAATGATTTCCCAGCGTTAAGATATTCTGATTAAAATAGATCTCCATAAAGGCTTACAGGTGTTCGGTGTTCAGCCATGCCATTGATAAACTCCGACTTGTTGAAAGCCTGCCCCTTCCTGAGAGGGTCATTATCTCGAAACGTGTAAGTGCTTCGTTGCATTTCAATTGCTCATAAGGGAAGTTAGGGAGATGAGATGTGTTGATGACTACTTTGGACCCGGAAGCCAAACGATAGGAAAACACCTGGTTATTTGATTCAATAAAATAGAACAAGTCGTGATTATCAAAGGATGTGCCATTATCACCGCTAAAATTTTTGGTTCAATTTGATGATCAAGTTTATGAAGTGGGAAATCGGAGCCAAAAACCAGTGAAATTTCTAAAAAAATAGTGTATTCTAGGGATATAAAGTTTCGTGTCCATGGAGGTCCTCATGAAAGAAAAGATTTTTGCAGAATACCTAAAAGGCCGAGGATTTTCTGAAGAAAAAATAATCCTACAAATCAAAACTATCAAAGAATTGGAAAAAGAATTGCAGGGGAGAGTGCAACCCTGGAAATTTGATGATCTTAATTATTCTTCCACACAATCCT
>Ga0207796_1000037_pt1 | contig 56260 bp, 46 predicted proteins | sample Pon1CUnioCityCA_6_FD_187274 | JGI IMG/M metagenome (GOLD analysis project Ga0207796, IMG submission 187274) | Marine sediment microbial community from Union City, CA, USA - Pond 1C Sediment 1 (SPAdes) | ecosystem: Environmental > Aquatic > Marine > Intertidal zone > Salt pond sediment ... | reverse complement strand
GTCCGTCAGTTCATTCGCTTGCCCTTCGAGCTGTACCGGGACGATGAACAGTGGGTCCCGCCCCTCATCCCTGATATGCGGTTAGCCCTGAATCGCGATCGCTATCCCTTCTATGCCCACTCGAACGCCGATTTCTTCATCGCCGAGGAGGGTCACAGAACCCTCGGCCGCATCGCCGTCATCGACAATCGGCGTTACAACGACTACCACGACAGCAAGACGGCGTTCTTCTACTACTTCGAGGTCGTGGAAGATCTCGAAACAGCCCGTGCCCTGTTCGATGCTGCCTTCGACTGGGCACAGGCTCGAGGACTGAACCTCATAATGGGTCCGCGGGGCCTTCTGCGCGGTGACGGGCACGGGCTGCTGGTCGAGGGTTACGAGCATCGGCCGGCCATGGGCGTTCCCTACAATCCACCCTACTACGCCACACTCATCGAGGCCGCTGGATTCGAGAAGGAGATCGACTTCCTTTCCGGCTATCTGGGCGGCGATTTCGACTTGCCTCAGCGCTTCTACGACATCGCTGACAGGGTCAAGGAGCGGCGCGGATTCTGGGTCAAATCCTTCGCCAGTAAGCGGGAGCTGCGCCGCTGGGTGCCCGAGGTCCAGAGGGTAAACAACGAGGCCTTCACCGACGTCTGGGGATACTATCCCATCGACGAAGCGGAGGCCAACGCTGTCGCTGACCGGTTTCTCGCTGCGGCCGATCCCCGTCTGATTAAGCTCGTGATGAAGGGAGACCAGGTCGTCGGGTTCATCATCGGGTATCCGGATATCTCCGCGGGCATCCAGCGGGCAAACGGCCGACTGTGGCCGTTCGGTTGGCTCCATCTCCTGGTCGAGATGAGGCGCACGAAGTGGATCAACTTCAACGGGGCAGGGATCCTTCCCCAGCGACAGGGGGCGGGGGCGAGCGCCGTGCTCTATACGGAGCTGGCAAAGACTGTCCTCGACTTCGGCTTTGAGCATGCCGATCTGGTGCAGGTCTCCGAGCACAACGTGGAAAGCAGAGGCGAGGTGGAGAGCGTGGGAGGCGAGTGGTATAAGCGCCACCGCATCTACCGCCGGAGCCTCTAGAACGCCGCCTGGAGGAGCCCGCCCGGTATCAGAGACATCTCACCGTGGCAGGGCTGCCCCGCCCACCCTGCCAGAAGCGGCTCCTCGAATCCCCTTCTGAGTGCGAGTGGCCTACGGCAGCGGCGACTGGGCGCTGTCCAGCTTCGGCACCTTGCGTCAGATCTTCTATGCCATCTTCCTGACGGATGGTGTTGGCCTCGAACCTCGAATCGCCTCGATGGCGGTTTTGGTCGACATCATCTGAGACGCCATCAATGACCCCCTGGTGGGGACGCTGAGCGACCGCGTCACCACCCGATGGGGGCGTCGTCGTCCCTTCTTGCTCCTTTTCTCGATCCCCTTCGGGCTGGGCTTTCTGCTGCTGTGGTGGGCGCCACCGTGGGAGAGCCAGCTCGGGCTCATGCTGCACGTCACACTGGCCTACATGATCAGCGATACCCTTCAGACGCTGGTCTCGGTCCCATTCTATGCGCTCACCCCGGAGATGACGGCCGACTACGATGAGCGAACAACGCTGACAAGCTACCGAATGTTCTTCAACTTGATGGCGTCACTCGCAGCAGCAGTCCTGGCGCCAGTGATCGTGGACGAGGCGCTGGCTGCGGGGTTCACACTCCGCCAGGGATATCTGGCGGTGGCAGCTCTGTTTGGGGGCCTGGCGATAGTGCCCTCCTGCTCATCAGCGCCATTGTCCTCGCCTGGTTCTATCCCCTCACCCGGCAGCGGCACGCGCACACACGCCGGTTGTTGGTGCGCCGGCGGGAGCGCGATCGCCGGGTCCGACCGTCGGGACGGAGCAGGGTGGCAGGGGCAGCCCCATTCCTATCCCCCAGGACGGGACCTCCCCGGAGGTCGGCTCGTCTGGGCGTCTGGGCGCAGGAGCTCGCTGTGTTGGGAAGTGGTGTGACTCACCTGCCCACAGCTCGCGCGATGACCGCAATGTGCTCCGGCGTGGAACCACAGCACCCGCCCACTACCCTGGCTCCCAGGGCAACGAACCTGCGGGCGTAGTCGGCCATATCCTCTGGTGTGGCGTCGTAGACGACCTCGTCCTCCACCAGGCGGGGCTTGCCGGCGTTGGGCTTGACGATCAAAGGGGTGTCCGGACTGACCGCGTGCATGGCCTCCACAGCACCCAGTGTCATGTCCAGCGTCGCGCCGCAGTTGGCCCCCAGAGCGTCCACCCCGAGCGCCAGCAGGACTTCAACCGCGTCCTCTGGGCGGACACCCATGTTCGTCCGCCCGTGACTATCGAAGGAAAGCGTGGCCGTGACGGGCGTCCCGTCCGCCACCTGCAGGGCGCCCTCCACCGCTGCCTGGACCTCCGCCAGGGCAGCCATCGTCTCGATGTAGAGGACGTCCACGCCGGCCCCAGTCAGGGCGTCAGCCTGCTCTGCGAAGATGTCGACGGCCTCCTGATACGTCAGATCGCCCAGAGGGGCCAGAAACTCACCCATCGGTCCGATGTCGCCGGCCACGAATACCCCCTCGCCGGCGGCCTCACGGGCGACCTCGACGGCGCGGCGGTTGATGTCTATCAGTCGGTCGGCGAGGCCACTCCGTTCCAGTCGTGGCCGGGTCGCGCCGAAGGTGCACGTCAGGATCAGGTTGGATCCGGCATCGACGTAGGCCCGGTGGATCTTGCGGACCGCCTCGCCATTATCCAGCAGCCAGGCCTCAGGTGGTGCGCCGGGCGGCAAACCTGCCTCCTGTAGCATGGTCCCCATGGCGCCATCGGCGACGATGATCCTGCTGCTGTTCAGTGCGGCAGAGAAGGTCTGGCTGTTCAAGTTGGTTCCTCCGTGGTGACGACCGGTAATGTCAAAAGGGCGTGGGGCACGACCAGCACGTCCAGCTGATCACCCAACTCACTCGCCGCCAGCGCCAATGCCTCGTCCATCGTCGCAGCTGGCGTCATCTTGCACGCTTTGATCACGTCAGGGCATTCGCTGCCGACGATGACAACGCGAGCCTCCTCCAGCACCTTCGCCATCACGAAAGCCCGCTGCTGACCAGGTGGATAGCCGTGCGCTCGGGCATCGCAAAGGATGGCCTCCACATCCGGCGCGTCGCGCATGGCCTCGAAGAACCGCTGCTCCCCGACGCCTTCGCCCGGGCCTTCCTCGCAACGGGCTGGTACGATGAGGAAGCCCCCGGGCCGCACGACGGGCGTCGGCGCGAAGAACAGGTACGATGCCGCGCGGCTGGCCTGGTATAGATTGGCGTCCTTTGGGTACCCGACCCCGCCGATAGCCACATCGACTTGCTGAGGGATAGGTACCTCATAGATCGAACGCGCAAACGAAACCAGCTGCCTGTGTGTCTCCACCGGTTCGCCGGCCTGGACACATACCACGCGCTTTTCGTCATCCAGCACCACATTCAAGATGAAGTCCAGCCCTGCGCGACGGGCTGCCTCCGTGACGGCCTCGTGGAATGGATTGCCCTCAATGCGCCCCAGTCGCGTATCGGGGTGATCGACGAACGCCGGTCCGTGAGTGTGGGCGATGAGCGGCTCCCCAGCGGCCCCGACTGCCACCGTCTTCCGCCCACCGGAGTACCCCGCATACTGGTGGGGCTCAACGAGCCCCGTGGCGAGCAGGAGGTCGGCCTCGACAGCCGCGCGGTGTGCGGAGACGGGAACGCCTCCTTGAGTGACGCCCAGATCGACCAGCGCCTCATCGTTCTGGGGTTCGTTGTCGATGACGCGGTAGCGCTCCACCACGTCCTCACCCAGCTTGATGACCTTCTCCTCCCGGGTGGAGGGTCGGTGCATGCCAATGCCGCATAGCAGCGTGATGTTCTCGTCGCGTACGCCGGCGGACGCCAGTTCTCCAAGTAGCGCAGGAACCAGAAGATGATCAGGGCTGGCCCGAGTGATGTCTGTGAACACGATGCAGACCTTTGGTGCTGCTGGTTCCACGCGATTCACCAGTTCCCGGACCGTGGGCGAGGCGACCGGATCTGTCAATGCCTCCTGGATCGCTGCTTCCACGTCGTCCAGCGGCGGTGCCGGTTTCGACGCCACTACCGTACCTTTCATGCCGGGCGGCAGTTCAAGAGAGATGGAACCGTGACCGTAAGGAACTTGAAACTTGGTACTTTCCACAGCTATGCAGGCTCCTTCAACGTCTTGCACGGGCTATTCTGGCGGGTCGGGCCTGGAGTCACAGGAGAGAGGGCTGTTCAGAGCGTTGAAATGGTAGGTCGAGGTGTTCGTACGCCCGAACCGTGGCCACCCGACCGCGAGGCGTCCGGTCCAGGAACCCGAGGCGAAGGAGATAGGGCTCGATCACGTCCATAATCGTGTCCGATTCCTCGCTCACGGCCGCGGCGATCGTGTCCAGCCCCACAGGTCCGCCCTCGAACTTGTCAATGATAGTGCTGAGCACCCGGCGATCCACGTCGTCCAGCCCCCGCCTGTCTACATTGAGCATTTCCAGTGCCTCACGGGCCACGTCAGCCGTGACCCGGCCGTCGGCGCGCACCTGGGCGTAGTCGCGCACCCGCTTTAGCAGCCGGAGTGCCACGCGCGGCGTGCCTCGTCCCCGCCGGGCAATTTCATCGGCTCCACCCTCGTCAATCTCCACCTCAAGGACCCTTGCAGCGCGGTGGACGATCGTTGCCAGGGCGTCCTCATCATAGAAGTCGACCCGGAACGTCGCGCCAAAGCGTGAGCGCAGCGGAGCCGTGAGCAGAGCCAGGCGTGTCGTTGCCCCGACCACGGTGAATCGCGGCAGGTTAAGGCGGATTGAGCGTGCGCTCGGCCCCTTGCCAATGACAAAATCGAGGGCGAAGTCCTCCATCGCCGGGTACAAAATCTCCTCCACCGCTCGGCCCAGACGATGCACCTCGTCGATGAAGAAGACCTCCTTATGCCGCAGGTTGCTCAGGATCGCCGCAAGGTCGCCGGTTCGCTCGATGGCAGGGCCCGATGTGACGCGGATGGGCACGTCCATCTCATGGGCGATGATATGAGAGAGCGTCGTCTTGCCCAGACCGGGCGGCCCGTACAGCAGCACGTGATCAATCGCCTCATCCCGCTTCTTGGCTGCCTCAATGAGAATGGAAAGGTTGGCACAGACATTCTCCTGGCCAGTCAAGTCTTCCAGGCGCTGGGGGCGCAGGGCCTGGTCAAGTAGGATTTCCTCTTCTTCCGATTCTGGCGAGATTACCCGTTCATTCATACCGTGCTGTATTATACTTGGAATGATAGAGAGGAAAAGCAGTCTTTGACAAGCTCGATCTTAGCAAGTAAAATCGCGTTTCGACATTCAAGGAGGACTCCCCCGAAAAAGTGCTCGCACCCACCGTCCTCGGCGGCGGATCTGCGGCCCGAGTTTGCCTTTGGGACCTTCTTTCAGTAGAGCGGAGGAGGTGAACGACAATGCCCCAGGTACATGTCTCTTCCCATCCGCTGGTGAAGCACAAGATGGCTCTCTTGCGGGACCAGCGGACGGACCCCAAGAAGTTCCGCGAGCTGTTGAGAGAGCTCTCAATCTTGCTCGCTTATGAAGCGACGGCGGATCTCGAGACGGAGGAGATTCTGGTCACGACCCCGCTGGGTCAATCCAGGGAACAGCGGCTCCGGGAACGCGTTGGCCTGGTCCCCATCCTGCGAGCTGGACTGGGCATGGTCGAGGGGATCTGGAATATGATGCCCAACGCCGAGGTGTGGCATATTGGACTCCGCCGAGACGAGCAGACTTTGGAGCCGATCGAGTATTACGCGCGATTGCCCGTTAGCCCGACGGTGGATCTGTCCCTGGTGCTCGATCCCATGCTGGCGACGGGCGGATCTGCGGCAGCAGCTGTGGATACCCTGAAGCATTGGGGGGCGAAGCGGATCAAGTTCGTCGGTGTCATTGCTTCGGCTGAGGGGATGCAGCATCTGTGTGAGGCCCATCCCGACGTGCCTCTCTATCTCGCGGCCGTGGATGAGCGGCTCAACGAAGCTGGCTTGATCGTCCCGGGTCTGGGAGATGCGGGAGATCGTCTCTTCGGCACAGCCTAGAGCACGCAGGTTGCGGATCAGGAGATCCCTCGGGGCTCGATGGCGGCCCTGTGGGACTCAGGCGTTGGATGTGGGGCAGGCTTATTGTGCCTGCCGAAGTGGGTAGCATGGACCTGTGGCCATACGCGCTGGTACTCGGCGTTTCCTTTGGCCTGGCGGTGCTCGTCACACCCCTCGTTGGTCACCTTGCCAGGCGGCTGGATATCGTGGACCAGCCGGGCGGGCGGCGCCAGCACAGGGGCAGGGTGCCCCGCTCCGGAGGTCTGGCGGTCCTTGTCGCCTTCCTCGCGGCCGTCGGAGTGGCGGGGTGGCGAGGGGATCTCACGGCGGCTTATGGCCCGGATGACGTGCTACGCCTCCAGGGCCTGCTCATTGGCGCGTCGCTTGCTGCGCTCCTTGGGCTCGTGGATGATCGGTTTGATCTACCCCCATGGCCTCAGTTTGCTTTCCAGCTCCTCCTCTCAGTTGTTGCCCTGACCACGCTTCTGTGGCTTGAGCGGTTCACGCTGCCCTTCTTCGGCACCGTCAGGCTGAACGACTTCCCATGGGGAGCGCTGGTCTATGTCCCGCTGACGATCCTGTGGGTGATGGGCATGATCAACACGGTCAATTGGCTGGACGGTCTCGACGGACTTGCGGCGGGGGTGGGGGCGATTCTTTGCCTGGTATTGGCGATTCACATGCGCTACCTCGCCGACCAGCCTCAGCCGAGTGTGGCGTTGTTGCCGGTAGCCCTGATGGGGGCCCTGGTCGGGTTCCTCCCCTATAACGTGGCCCCGGCGCGGGTCTTCCTGGGGAGCAGCGGCGCTTTTCTTCTCGGCTACGCGCTGGCCGCGCTCGGTCTCATTGCCGGCGGTCGAACAGCGACCGTGTTGATGGTGATGGGGTTGCCCATCGTCGACGTGGCCTGGCAGATCTTCGATCGCCTCCGCCGTAAGCGCTCCCCCGTGCGGGGCGACCGGGGACACCTCCACTACCGCTTGCTCGACCTTGGTCTCTCGAAGCGCGCCATCGTCCTGCTATACTGGGGCTTCTGTGCCCTGTTCGGTCTACTGGCTCTGATCGCGGCCCCGTGGCAGAAGCTGATAGCGCTGTTGAGTATTGCGGCGATCGTGATCCTGGTTCTCGTCTCCCTCTCTCGCCAGTCCTAGACGGCCTCGCACGGCCCTCAGCCGTCTATCCTGAACACGTGCCAGCGCAGAGAATCTGGCAACCTCGACTCACCACAGCCCGACAGCCTGCTACTCTGGGGAGTTCGAGCGGCCTACACGGGCTCAAACCGCGCCGTGAAGTGCCGCAAGAGTTCAGGCGCGTGCGTGTATGCCAGTCCACCGATCTCGTCCCGCTTCTCGTAGAGCCGTGCGCACGTCTCCACCACGTAGTCGAGGTGGGCTTGTGTGTAGACACGCCGGGGAATCGCCATGCGCACCAGCTCAAGCTCCGGGTAGATCATCTGACCCGTCTCGGGGTCCTCGTGGGCGAACATCACGCTACCTATCTCGACACTGCGAATCCCACCCTCCAGGTAGAGCGCGCACACGAGTGCCTGACCTGGCAGCTCCCCCTGCCCGATGTGGGGCAAGAAACGCCTGGCGTCAAGGTAGACTGCGTGCCCGCCCGGCGGCTCCAGGATGGGAATGTTCTCCTCCAGCAACCGTTCAGCCAGGTATCGCGTGTGACCGATGCGGTACGCGAGATAGTCCTCGTTTAGCCCCTCCCACAGACCACGGGCCATCGCTTCCAGATCCCGACCGGCCAGACCGCCATACGTGGGGAAGCCCTCGCGTATGATAAGCTCCTGGCGCACTTGCTGGAAGAGCGAGTCGTCGTTGAGGGCCAGGAAACCCCCAATGTTCACCAGGGCATCCTTCTTGGCCGACATCGTGCAGCCGTCCGCGTAGGAGAACATCTCCTGAGCAATCTCCAATAGGGGCGCATTTGCGTAGCCGCGATCCCGCAGTTTTATGAAGTACGCATTCTCCGCGTAGCGACAAGCGTCAAGGAAAAATGGGATGCCGTGACCGTGCAGCGTTTCGCTCGTGTTGCGGATGTTCGCCATCGAGACGGGCTGGCCACCACCAGAGTTGTTCGTGATGGTGAGCATTCCCAGGGGTATGTTCTCTGGTCCAGTCCGCTCGATGAAGGCCTCTAGTTTTTCCAGGTCGATATCGCCCTTGAAGGGAGCGCGAAAGGTCGGGTCCAGCCCTTCATCCGCTATGAGATCGACTGGCCTGCCCCCGCGAGCGACGACGTTGGCCTGGGTTGTGTCGAAATGCATATTGCTCGGTACGGAGTCACCCGGTTTCACCGTGCAGGTGAACAGTATGTTCTCTGCCGCGCGTCCCTGGTGCGTCGGTACGAAATGGCGGAAACCCGTGATGGAGGTGATCGCTTCCTCCAGGTGGAAGAAGTTGCGACAGCCCGCGTAGCTCTCGTCGCCCATCATGATGCCGGCCCACTGACGGTCGGACATCGCCGACGTTCCGGAGTCCGTCAGCAAGTCGATGTAGACGTCACAGGCTCGGATGGCGAAGAGGTTGTATCCGGCATCTTTCAGGATGCTCTCACGCTCTCCACGACCGCGCTGTCGGATCGGCTCGACGGCTTTGATCTTGAAAGGTTCCACGGGGAATTCAGCCACAGGTACTCCTTTATCTCTCGTCCCGATACCGGCTCTCCGGAAAAAAGGGCTTGCAGCCCCCGTCCTCAGGGGCGGATGAGCAGCGCGACTTGCCTTCCGCGACTTTTTCTCAGGACAGCCGATACCGGTGCTTAGGGCCGATTGAAGCGACGAGCGTAGTGTACATCTGTTTCTCCCCTAGAGCAATTGACAGGTCCATCATTCTCGTTTAGAATAACCCATTGTCCCAGTCCATCTGGAACAACCCGCGTAGAGCGTGAAATCGGTCCGCAGGGTGACTCCGGTTCATCGCGGACTTCGTTTTTTGCGCAGTCATTTACACACTAGATCGTAAGGGAGCTACAGTTTCAATGAAGGACTATCATACCGAACAACTGCGGAATATTGTTCTACTCGGCCACGGCAGTTCTGGCAAGACCTCTCTTGCAGAAGCGATGCTCTACAGCAGCGGTGTCATCAACCGTATGGGGGAGGTTGAGGAGGGCACCACGGTTGCTGACTACGACGAGGAGGAACGGCGGCGTAATATCTCCCTGAATCTGGCGCTGATCCCGGTTGAGTGGGAGGGGCACAAGCTCAACGTAGTGGACACGCCCGGCTACACGGACTTCATTGGCGAGGCTAAGAGCGCCGTGCGGGTGGCGGATGCGGCTGTCATCGTGATTGACGCTGTGTCCGGTGTTGAGGTGGGCACCGAGCTTGTGTGGGGATTCGCCGAGGAGCGGGATCTGCCCAGATTGGTCGTGATCAACAAACTCAATCGGGAGAATGTCGACATCAACCGCCCCCTTGAGGAGTTGAAGGACACGTTCGGAGAGAACTTTGTCCTGACCCAGCTTCCCATTGGCACTGGCGAGGAGTTGACCGGCGTCGTAGACCTGGTAAATATGCAGGCAATCATCGGGTCCGACGGAGCACGGGCGGATGTCCCGGCTGACTTGGTTGATCAAGCCGAAGAGGCGCGATTTCAGCTTGTCGAGGCCGCTGCCGAGGCCGATGACGAGTTGATAATGAAGTACCTGGAGGGCGAGGAGCTGACGGGGGAGGAGGTTCGCCGCGGTCTGCGCGCGGCTATCCTTGGGCGTACAGCCGTCCCTGTCATGCTCACCGCTGCGACGGAAAACATCGGTACGAAGGCCCTGCTGAAGACCATCGTGAACTACGCCCCCTCGCCCTTGGACTGCGAAGCCATTGTCGCCACGGGGCCTGACGGAGACGAGGAGATCGCGCCAGACGAAGATGGACCGCTGGCTGCGTTGGTGTTCAAGACCACAGCCGATCCGTACGTCGGCAAGTTGACTTACTTCCGCGTCTACAGGGGCGTGATGGCATCGGATACGCGCGTTCTCAACACCCGGACCCAGGCAGAGGAGCGATTGGGGCAGCTCTACGTGATGCGCGGTAAGGAACAGATCAGCGTGTCGCAACTGCCCGCCGGCGACATTGGCGCGGTCGCCAAGTTGAGCGACACGCTTACGGGCGACACGCTGTGCGACGAAGAGCATCCGGTCACGTTGCCGGGTCCCGTGTTCCCGGCCCCTGTATACAGTGTGTCCGTCTCGCCTAAGAGCAAGGCGGATCAGGCGAAACTGGGCCCCACCATGAGCCGCATCTGCGAGGAGGATCCCACGCTCCGATGGCGGCAGGAACCCAGCACCAAGGAGATGCTCCTCCAGGGGATGGGAGGTGCCCATGTCGATATCGCCGTCCAGCGCATGTCGAACCGATTCGACGTGGAGGTCGAGACGTCGATACCGAGAGTCCCGTATCGCGAGACCATAACGCGTACCCACGCCGACCGATACCGTCACAAGAAACAGACCGGAGGGGCAGGTCAGTTTGCCGAGGTTCACTTGCGGTTGGAACCGCTGCCCCGAGGCAGTGGATTTGAGTACGAGTGGGAGGTCCGGGGCGGCAACATCTCGACCAGTTTCCAGAGCTCAATTGAGAAGGGGATTCGGCAGGTGATGAGTCAGGGCGTCATCGCTGGTTATCCGGTCGTAGACCTTCGGGCGGTCGTGTTCGATGGAAAAGAGCACCCGGTCGATTCCAAGGACATCGCGTTCCAGATCGCTGGTCGTGAGGTGTTCAAGAGAGTCGTGAAGGGAGCGGGACCGACGCTTCTGGAGCCCATCTACACGGTATCCGTCACCGTCCCCGAGGAGTATACTGGAGATATCATCGGGGATCTCAACACGAGGCGCGCGCAGGTCCAGGGCATGGATCAACGTGCTGGCAAGACGATCGTCAATGCACTGGCGCCGTTTGCCGAGATGCAGCGATACGCCACAGACCTGCGGAGCCTGACCCAGGGTCGGGGCCTTTTCTCAATGACGTTCGATCACTACGAGCCGGTTCCGTCTCATCTGATGCAGGAGATTGTCGAAGCGCATCAGCGCGAGCAGGAGAGCTAGCTCGGACGTCGCAGCGTGGCAACAGAGAGTATGCCCCGGGCATCCGGCCGTTCGCTTGGGTGTGATCCTGCGCCGGCTTGCGCGAGCTGGCACGCCGTAAGCTACTAAGAGGCCGCGTGAGGCTCGCTCCTTTGCCAGGTCGGAGCGAGCCTCTGTGTTTTCATTCCACCGATGCCTGCCCTGACACGCATCCACGTTTGACAGTTAGACCATGAACCGTTCCCAGAATGCGTCAGTGTCGTCCGTTGCGGGCGTGTGGGTTATCGCCGCCTACATCGCTGCCCAGATGCTGGCGGATGTGCTCAGTCTGAAGATTGCGTGGGTGGCTGGTTTCAGTATTGATGCTGGCACTTTTGTCTATCCGTTCACGTTTACGCTGCGCGACATGGTGCATAAGTTGCTCGGCCGGGCTGCGGCCAGAGCCGTCATCGTGGCCGCTGCGGCTATCAACGTGGTGATGGCCGCTTTCTTCGCCTTCACGGCCTGGCTGCCGGCCGATCCTGGGTGGTCGCTGCAGGGGGAGTTTGCGGCCGTCCTTGCCCCGGTGTGGCGCATCGTGATTGCCTCTATCGCTGCCGAGCTCGTCAGCGAATTGACAGACACTGAGATCTATCATCTGTGGGTGACCAGGGTGACACGTCGATTCCAGTGGGCGAGGGTGCTCGTCAGCAACAGCTTCAGCGTCCCGGTTGACAGTCTGATATTCAGCTGGGGGGCCTTCGGGGGACGATTTGCGAGCGCTACCGTGTGGTCGATCTTCTTCTCCAATGTTATCGTGAAGGGCGCGGTGACGCTGGCTAGTCTGCCCGGGATCTATCTAGTGCCGGAGGCAGGCGCAGAGGCGGGCACCTCTTGACCGGTTTGCCCGCAGTTCCCGTCACAGCCTGGGGGCTGCGTCACAGCCGTCGCGGTGTTCGGGAGTGAAGGCGCTCCGTTTTGGCCGTTCCGGCTGGCTGTACGAAGGCGACGAGTTATTCCGGCCACATCTGCCGTCCATAGAACGGCGAAGACATCGTCATCACATGACATACGACCTGGGGATTGCCGCCAATGTCTGAGGTATCCAACTACAGCTCATCAGATCCTTATGCTGTCCCGGAGGGCCACAAGTCTGGTTTTGTGGCCGTGATCGGTCGCCCCAACGTCGGAAAATCGACCTTGATGAACCGGTTCGTCGGGGAGAAGGTCGCCATCGTGTCATCAAAGCCCCAGACCACCCGGAGTCGTATCCTGGGCATCCTGACGCGGACGACGTTTCAAGTCATATTCGTGGACACGCCTGGCATCCACCGTCCATTCCATAGGTTGGGACAGATCATGGTTAACACGGCGACCAACGTCATTCCAGAGGCAGATGTTGTGCTATTCATGGTCGATGTCTCAGTCAAACCTACGGAAGAGGACAGGATGATTGCAGACATCCTGGAACGACGGACTGAGGCTCCGATCATCTTGGTGCTGAACAAGATGGATCTCCTGCGACCGGAGGAGGTCCAGGACCATACTGAAGCCTACTGGGAGTTGGCACCGTTCCACAGCGAATGGATGATGACCACAGCGACCGAGGGGACCAACCTTGGGGCACTGCTTGAGAGGATCGTTGAACGCCTCCCGGAGGGCCCGAGATACTATCCTGGCGAGTACATCACCGACCAGACGGAACGGGAGATCGTCGCGGAGCTTGTCCGCGAGCAGATCCTGCGTTACACGTACCAGGAGGTGCCCCATTCCGTCGCGGTCGTGGTGGAGGAATTCAAGGAGCGAGAACGAGGCGTGACCTATATCGCAGCCAACGTCTTTGTGGAGAGAGAGTCTCAGAAGGGAATCATCATCGGGCGCGGCGGTCGCATGATCAGCAAGATTGGCAAGCGTGCCCGACAAGCCGTGGAACGTCTGGTCGGCGGCAAGGTCTATCTCGATCTATGGGTCAAGGTGCGCCAGGGCTGGAGGGAGGATGACCGTGAACTGCGTCGTCTGGGCCTGGACCGCACTTGATGCCAGGTTCGAGTTGAACTGCACCAACCGTTGTCGAGGACGGTGGGCAAGAGCTTGGCCCGTGGATTGTCAGTGACGGGAGGATTGAGAACGACTTTTCCTTCTGCAAAGTAAGCTACACGAAGGCTTGAACTCTGACCCGTATTGTGGTATAGTAGCGTAGCCTTGTCACCAGTGGCGCCGAGGGTGAGGGTGAGGAGGATCCATCCATGAAACGATCTCGCTTGCTTCTGATTACGGCCGTTGCAGCTGTTGGCTTGCTGGCGTTTGTTGTCTCCGTCTTTCCCACACACTCTGGCCCCGCCCTGGCGGCTCCCGGTTCCAGCCAGGATCCGTTTGAGAAGATGCGGGGGGCCGTCTATGCGCCTCTCTATCAGGGAGATCAGATCAACTGCACGGTCCAATACACGACCACTGATAAGCTGGGCAATGTCAACGCGTGTGCAGTCGGCGAGAGCGTGGAGTTCTGCGCTCAGAACAAAGCGACGGATCTGGCTGACTATTCAAACCTTGCCCTGATCGCGAACACAGATGTTCCGGACGGCGAGGAGAGGGAAGTGGCTGTCCACGAAGACTGGTTCCGCCTGGACAACGCGGGGATTGGTGCGGTCTACAGCGTGGAAGCGATTCCTAATAGGACTGTCAACTACAACCTGGGGATGATTGTATACGACCTGAACTACGAGGAGGTCACCCAGGACATCGACCAGGTCGACAATAACAAGAGCAGCGTGACGTTTGAGCCAGACAATGCAGGACCCTACTTTGTTCGGGTATTCCAGATCACGCAGGATTGTGCGGGACGGACCTACAATCTGGAGGTTTCCAAGGACCAGCCCACGCCCACACCGACACTTACGCCCCTTCCTGGCGCCGCTGCGGACGGTTACGAGCCAAATGATAGTTTCGACGAGGCGATGGCGGAGGGGCCAACCCTGCCGATCCAGGTACCTATCCTGCTCCAGCTGACCTTCCATACGGTGGACGATGGCGACTTCTTCAGGTTCTATACCAAGGATGGTGGCTGGTATCAGGCCACGACGAGTGATCTCAATCTGGTCGACACAGTCATTGAGATCTACGACAAGGACCGGACCAGGATTGCGAGGAATGATGACGGTCCCGATGGCCTTGCCTCGGAAGCCGCGTGGAAGGCGGCGTACGACGGCTACTACTTCATCGTGGTTCGGAACAACGTCCAATCACGTGGGGGCTATGACCTGACGCTGACAGAGGTAACTGCTCCGGCTACGGTAACCCCTGGACCTTCCCCCACGCCAGGGGCTACTCCGCGCGGCAAAGCCGATGACTGTGAGAGCAACGGCGACTTCCAACGCGCCTGCGTGCTGCCAGTGAATGTGAGTCAGACCTTCAATTTTGTGCCGGTGTACGGTGAGGGACCGGACAACGATTTCTTCAAAGTCTGGGTCAAACCTGGCCTCCACTTCCGGTTTGAGACCTCAGATTTGTCCGCCGGCGTCGACCCCAATATGATTGTCTTCACCGGACCGTCCTGGGATCAAGCCATCGGTGGCAATGATGATATCGAGCCGTGCAACTATAACAGCGCGTTCAACTACTACGCGACGTATTCGGGGTGGTTGTATCTCCTCGTGGGCACGGGCGATCGGACCCCCAGCGACGTGATGGACAGCAGCTACACGCTGATCTGCAAGAAGAGCACCACGCCGTTCTCGGATTTGACTGCACCCCAGGCATCAACACCGGATCCGTCGGGCAAGCTTCCGACTGCGATGCCTACGCCGACGCCGACGAGGCCCGGGTCTCCAATCGCCACACCAAGGCCGGGGGCTCAGGCCCTTTCCATAAGGGCGCTCGCCACGCCCACGCCTCCCGCTACTGCTGCCCCCCGGTTTGTGCCTATTGATCTCGCTGTCTACTATGATGCCAACGGGGACGGACAGCCGGGAGCGGGGGAAGGCATAACGGGCGTCTCGGCGCAAGCTTACGATGTCGCCACCAATGAATTGCTGGCTCAAGGCTTCACGGATAATCAGGGGAGATTGTCATTCACTGTGTCTTCACAGGGTCCGGTGCGTTTGAAGATTCCCTTCTTGGGATTCAGCCACTTGATCCCGGCTAGCTCGGAGACCCAGGGAGAAGCAACCGTCCAAGTGCGCGTGCCGCCTCGCTAACTTCCGGGAGGAACTCCCTAACCCATGAATGATGCTGCGCCGGCACCAGAGATGGAATCCCAACCTAACCAACCGTATCATCGCCAGCTCCTGATTATCCTCATCATTGCTGGAGCCGCTCTGTTGCTGGTTGCTATGGCGATACTCGTCTATCTGGGGCTTCAGGGAGCGGGACAGCCCGATCCCGCAACGCCTTCGCCCACCTCGACTCAGACTGCAGAGTCGACTGCAGTAGCAGCAGCTTCACCGATCCCGGCTCCAAGTTGCGAGACCATTATCAGCAGCGGTGATGCGGAGGTGAGTGTGGCGCTCCCGGTTTCGCTCACCACAGGGAGCGCAGCATATCCCGTGGAGCCCATCCTGCCCGAAGGAGAGGCCTGGACTTATCCGGACTCCCGATCGGGCACGGCCCTGTGGGTGTGCGGAACCGTCGTTAATTACATTGTTGGCATCGAACCGACGGTGGACAATGAGCAGATGCTTAGCGACCTGGCGCCTGGTGACGAGATTAGACTGCAACTCTCCACCGGTACGGTTCTCATCTTCCGGTTCTCGGAGCGTCGCGATGCCTTGCCTGGAGCTGAAGATGTTCTGACTCAGCAGAAACCACGTCTGACACTGGTGCTGCCGGAGAGCGATCGTTGGCAGGTTGCCATCGCCGACTACGCCGCGGAGGCTGAGGCCGTGGACTCATCCCCAACTGGGGTGTCGGCCGAACCGGGGCAGCCTGTCGAGCTGGGCCAGGTGCGTGTGACGCTGACCAGGGGCTATCTCAAGCAGAGCGAGGAGCTGCAGGAAGGCACGGCGTACTACTTGACCGAGTTTTCGGTCGAGAATATGGGGGACTCACCTTTGCCAGTCGACACCTTCGCCACGCAGCTCAAGGACAGCTTGGGGAATACGTATCTGGTCTCCCCCCGCGCGAGTGAGTTAGGGGAGCACGGACCCCTCAGCGGGTCAATCGACCCGGGTGCGTCTGCGCAGGGCTCTCAGGGCTACATGGTGCCCGACCCTCTGTCGTCCGGTGAACTCACATGGATCTTCTCAGTTCGTCCGGGCTCCGAGAGCGCCAGCGTCGGCATTCCCTATGAAGGGGGCACCACTGACGATACTGGCCCAATGCAGCCGGAGGTGACGGTCACCGATGCCTTTTTAGGCGACGATGGGAATACCCTGATCATTGAGGGAGAGGTGTGGAATAAGGACACCCGCTCGCTGGTTGTCGAGTCCAGCGATGTGGCCCTGTCCTCCAGTGCAGGCTTGAGCGATCTCGTGATGGAAGCGCCAGCGCTCCCCTGGACGATCGAGCCTGGACAGCGGCAGGTGATTGAACTCCAGTATCAGCGACCCGAAGCCTCAACTGTGTTGCTCGAACTGCTGGGCTATTCCTTTGAGATAGGTGGGTTGGAGTAAGAAGACGGACTGGAGCTCTCGGCTGTCGACTCAGCCAGGAGCGCGCGCGTTTGAGCGATGTCCTCCCGCATCTGGGCCACTAACGCATTCAGCGTCGGGTAGGCCTGCTCGTCTCGAAGACGGGCAAGAAAGTCGATCCCCAGCACTTGGTTGTACAGATCCCGGTCAAAATCGAGTAGATGTGCCTCGACGGTGAGGCCCTGTGGGTCAGATCGTCCTGTGAAGGTCGGACGAGTTCCAACATTCACCGCTGCCGCGTAGGCCTCCCCTCGCTCCGTGGATGCTCGACAGGCGTAGACGCCACTGGCGGGAATCAGACGATTGGGCGGAGGGTCGATGTTGGCTGTCGGTACGCCGATGCTCCGTCCTCGCCCACGGCCGTGTACGACAACTCCGGATAGCCGATAGGTGCGGCCCAGGCACCCATTTGCCTCGTCAACATCTCCGCGCTGTAGGGCCTCCCGTATGTGGCTACTGTGAACAACACTGCCTTGCCAGGTGACTGGCTCGATCACGCGAACCTGGAACCCCAGTTGGTCTCCCAGCCGCCTCAGGTAGCTGATGTCGCCCCGTTGTCTATGACCTAGCGCGAAATCCGGTCCCACCCGGATCTCCATCATGTCGAGATGGGTCAGCAGATCATTGACGAAATCCCTTGCCGGGGTATGGACGATGTCGTCCGTGAAGGGGAACACGACGACGGTGTCCACTTCCAAATCAGCCATCAGATCGAGGCGTTCGCCCACCGTGGTCAGCAGGAGCGGCGCACCCGCACCAAGCACCGCTGAGGGGTGGGGATCGAACGTGACGGCCACCGCATCCTGCCCAGCCTCATGCGCTGCCCTCGCCAGGCCCCCAATGATCCGCTGATGCCCTCGGTGCAGTCCGTCAAACACCCCGACGGTTACGAAGGATCCCGAGCGTTCGGAGCAGCCGGCGGGCTTCACGTCTTCTAAGTGATGAACGACTCGCATGATGTCAGCTCAATCCTCGCGCGGACCGGCGGGCGTGGGATAGGGCGATACAAAGACTTTCCTCGGTCGCCAGACGTTCTCCTCGGCGTCATAGGCCGCCAGCGCCAGGAATCGTCCTTCAGGACCGTACGCGCGAGCCAGTGTTGTACCCTCGGGGGCTTTGTCTCCATCAGAGAGCGACTGCCCCGAGCACAAACGACTCGCTTGATCGGCGTCCAGCTGCATGGGTGGGAACCGCCCGGCGAGCGCTTCATCAACCGGCCACAGGAGCTCGCGCCAACGCTCCCCTTCGGCTGCTTGGCTGAAGGCATCCAGGGTGATTGCGTCCTCCAGGCGAAAGACTCCGCTGGCAAGGCGGGTCAGACTCGCGACATGGGCACCGCACCCGACCTTCTGACCGAGATCGTGGACCAGAACGCGCACATACGTCCCGGAAGAGCATTCAATCTCCAGCGTGAAGCTTGTTTCCTCTTCGCGCGACTCCCAGCCGGTTAGGTCCAAACGGTGGATCTCGACGCAGCGGGACTCCCGCTCGACCTCAATACCCCGGCGTGCCAGACGATACAGGGGCTTTCCGTGGTGTTTCACTGCAGAGTACATCGGGGGGATCTGTTTGATGACGCCGCGGAACTGTGCAAGGGCTGTCTCGACGTCGCCCCGGTTTGCCTCAACGGGCGCTGTTGCTACGACCTTGCCCTCGGCGTCGAACGTGTCTGTGACGACACCCAGCCTGACGTCTGTGCGATAGGTCTTTGGCTCATTCATCAAGTATTCGGCTGCCCGGGTGGCAGTCCGACCCACGCATATGACCAGGACGCCAGTGGCCAGGGGATCCAGCGTACCCGCATGACCAATGCGCCGCACATTGGTCAACAAGCGAACCTGCTCAACCACGTCGTGGGAGCTGTGCCCGAGCGGTTTGTCGAGGTTCAGAATGCCAGTTGTTTGCTCGTCGCTCAATGGAATGCCGGTTTGACTGTAATGTCAGAATCAAGCCGCCAGCGTCAGCTCCGACGCTGCCTGGCTACGTGGGCTCTCAACGGTTCCAGCACTCGGGTTTCAGCTGTCTCGAGTGGCCCGGGAATGCCGAAACCAGCAGCCAGAGCGTGCCCTCCTCCGCCAAACTGGAGGGCGAACTGGGCGACGTCAAATCCGGGAATCGCTCGCAAGCCCACATCGACGCTGCCGTCGTCTTGCTCCACAAATACAATTGAGACGTCGGCCTCATGTGCGCTAACGAGAAAGCTTGCTAACCCGGCGTCGCCATTTCCTTGATACCCGATCTCGCGCCGCATCGCCACGGGGATGCTAGTCCAGATGATGCCGTCCAGCAGACGCACTCTCGATAGGGCTGCTCCCCACAAACGCAACGCCACGAGGGGACGTTTGTCGAGACCATGCTGGCTAATGTACGGCAGTGAGGCTCCGGCCTCCGTCAGCCGGAGAGCTGCTTCCAGGACGCGTGGTGTGACGTTGTTCGTCCGAAACCCTCGCGTGTCGGTGACAATACCCGCCAGGAGACAGGTGGCCAGGGTCTCATCAATCTCGATTTCCATGTAGTCCAGGAGGTGTAGGAGGACCTCGGCAGTGGAGGATGCCTTCGGATCGACAAGATTCACGTCACCGAAGCCTGCATTGGTGATGTGGTGATCGATATTGAGCAGGGGATGCTGATCGAAGTGTGGCAACTCGGAGAAGCGGCCCAGCCTCTCCAAATCAGAGCAGTCGAGAGCGACGATCAAATCAAAGGGGGCAGCGACTTCCTGCACGATCGCCTCGACACCGGGGATGTAGTCAAATCCAGAGGGAACGGCATCCGCGCAGGCGGCGATCGGAGAGCAGTCTAGCTGCCGAATGGCACGATTCAGCCCGGTCAGGCTGCCCAGTGCATCGCCATCGGGAGCCACGTGACACACCAGGAGTGGCCGAAAGGCTCCCCGGATAAGGTGACTAGCTTGTTGGAGTGTCGATGTCTTCGTCACCAAGTCCCAACTCGTCGAGAATATTGGAGATCCGTTCGCCTCGCTCCACCGACTCATCGTAGTGAAACACCAGTTCTGGAGTGCGTCGCAAGCGTAGTTGCTGCCCCAGCTCATAACGCAGCCAGCCGGCAGCGCTCTCCAGGCCTTCTTTGGCCTCCCCTCGAGACTGGTCGCCGCCGAAGGCGCTGAAGTAAACTTTAGCTCGTGATGCATCGGGGGACACTTCAACGCCCGTGATGGTCACCATATCCAGGCGGGGGTCCTTGGTCTTCCGTTCCAAGAGATTGGACAGACGAACATGAATGAGTTCTGACACGCGCTGCTGGTATTTCCTACCCATTGCTCTCTCTACCTAGTGATTCTGCCGATCCCCAGAACCGTGGTTGGGCCGGTGAGCTCGATGCCACTTGTGGCAGACTTCGCCAGCCCCTGCTGGGATTCTTGATGTCGGCTCTTTGACTCTACTCAGCTGACTTCTCACGCTCTTCGTAGAATTGTATGACATCGCCGACGTGCAAGTCGTTGAAGCCAGTGAGCCCCACGCCGCACTCGTAGCCCTTTCGCACCTCTCGGACATCCTCTGCAAAACGCTTGAGCGAGGACACCGAACCGTCGTGCACGGGACCATCGTCTCGTATGACGCGTGCTCTGGCGTTCCTCCTCGCTTCACCTTTTCGAATATAGCACCCTGCAACTGTTCCCACATCTGGAATGGTAAACGTGTCACGGACGACTGCCTCTCCGACCAGAACCTTGACGTACTCGGGTTCCAGGAGACCCTTCAGAGCCTGATCGATCTCATCAATCAGCTTGTAGATGATACTGTACGTTCGAATATCTACACCCTCGGTCTCGGCGAGGCGCCGTGCTGCCGGGTCAGGCTTTACGTTAAAGCCAACGATGATCGCATGCGATGCGATTGCCAGATTGACGTCAGACTTGCCGATACCGCCGGCCGCCGCATGGAGAACGTTAACCTTCAACTCCTCGTCACCCAACTGCTCCAGCGAACTCACGATTGGATCGATGGAGCCCTGGGCATCTGTCTTGACGATGAGATTGAGCTCCTTGGTCCGACCGGCCTTGATACGGCTCGCAAAATCGTCCAGGGTAAAGGTTCTAATGGGGCCGGGAGCCTGGGCTTCAAGTTGATCCTCTCGGTCCGAAACGATATCGCGCGCCACGCACGATTCGGACACGACCTCAAAAACCTCACCTGCCTTGGGCACATCAGAGAGGCCGAGGACGAGAACCGGCGTTGACGGTCCAGCCTCTTTCACTGGCTTCCCGTGCTCGTCGATCATCTGACGCACGCGGCCGCACGTCAGGCCTGCGACGATGTCATCGCCGATGTGAAGTGTTCCGTTCTGCACCAGAACCGTGGCTGTCGCGCCCCGCGCACGATCAAGCCGCCCCTCCAGGACGGACCCCATCGCCGGTCGGTCAGGGTTGGCCTTGATCTGGTCGGAATCCTCCGCCACAAGAAGGAGAGCATCCAGGAGATCTCCCAACCCGGTCTTTTCTTTTGCCGATACCGGAATGCAGAGCGTATCCCCACCCCAATCGTCCGGCACCAGACCCTGATCCGCCAGCTCTTGCTTCGTCTTCTCCGGTTGAGCCGTTGGGAGATCCATCTTGTTCAGTGCCACCACGATGGGCACGCGAGCAGCCCGGGCGTGGTTGATAGCCTCTATGGTCTGTGGCATCACCCCGTCGTCGGCGGCTACCACCAGGATGGCGATGTCGGTGGTATGCGCTCCCCGTGCTCGCATCTCGGTGAATGCCTCGTGACCCGGTGTATCGATGAAAGTGATCGTCTGCCCCTGGTGATCCACTTGATAGGCACCGATGTGCTGAGTGATCCCGCCTGCCTCGCCGCCTGCCACGTCCGTTTGGCGCACGGCGTCCAGTAACGAGGTCTTACCGTGGTCAACGTGTCCCAGCGTGGTGACCACCGGTGCGCGCGGCTGGAGATCTTCCGGGTTCTCACCGGCATAGAAGCGTTCCCAGAGAGGAGTAGGTCCTTCCTCAGCCTCTTCTTCAGCTGCTGCCTCGGACTCCTCGATGGGCTCATAACCCATCTCCTGAGCCACGATGGCCGCTGTTTCGTAGTCAATTTCCTGGTTGATGTTTGCCATCACGCCAGCGCTCATGAGTTCCTTGATCACGTCGATCGGGCTCACATCAAGCAATTGCGCAAGCTGGCGCACCGTCAGAAAATCTGGGATTTCGACGACGCCTTCTTCCCTTACTCTTACCTCTTCACTCATCTCCACCTACTCCCTTCGATACTCAAGGTGCTGACCGTCAAGGCTTTGGCCCTTAATCGACACAGCCCGCCTAATCGTCAGAGGCTGGTCGCATAGTCCGTCAGGTGCTGCTTGTCCTCTTCCGTCAGGTTGGCGCGAAGCGCCCGGTTCAACAGCCCTCCTGACAAAGCTTTCTCCCAGCACGCTCTGCAAGGACAGAGGTAAGCGCCGCGACCATTTCGCTTGCCCGTTTCGTCCACAGCTACGTTCCCCTCGAGGTCACGCACGATGCGCACCAACTCGCGCTTCGGCCGCACTGTGCGACAGGCCACGCACGTGCGCTGCGGGATTTTTCTCCGTGTCCGTGACTGCGTCACGCAATCCCCTTTTCAGAGACCAGAATTGGCGTTCTCGAGAGGGTCCTCAAGGCAGGGAGGTCGGATCTACCATATCTCGCGTTCGAGCGCCCGATTGTGTCCCCGATTGACTCCCTAGAAGTCTACGTACTTCGTCCAGTCTTCGGCGTCTTCCTCTCTCTTGCGCCGCCGGCGAGGTATGAGCTCTCCAGTCTCCTCATCGAAGACCAGCTGCACGCGTCGTCTCCGCTCACGCTTGAGCTTCTCATCGCGATCGAGCGGTTCTTCGTCTTCGAAGAAGTACTCGGGTTCCCCCTCGTCCGCTTCCTCTGGTTCTTCCATGCCCCTTCCTGGGAATTCTCCAGCCGCACCTCGACGCTCTTGCATGGCTCTCTGGAGCATCTCTGCTCGAGTCTCCGGCTTCTTCTCTGCCTCGGTGTCCTCTTCTGTGGTGGCGGCTTCCTCGGCAGCGACTTGCTCTCTGGTAGGTTCCGGTTCCTCCTCAAGCAGGGCCAGCTCCGTGATGCTCTCCTTGATCTTTTCCAGAGTCTTGGGGCCGATTCCGTCCACCGTCAACAGCCCCTCGTCTCCCTCAGCCAGGAGCCGTTCCATCACCTCACCCGCCGTTTCCACTCCCACTTCCTCAAGACGTCCAGAGACGTGTGTGCCAAGGGCCATCTCGCCGACCGCTGTCTTGTAGGCCTTATCAGGTATCAACTCACGAGCTTGCTCGAATGCCTCGCGGCGAGCCTTCTCCTCCGCGTCGATCTCCTCCTCTGCCACGATCGGTTCTTCGGCAGCGACGGGCTCCTCAGCGGGTGCAGGTTCTGCCTCAAGCAGGGCTAGCTCCGTGATGCTGTCCTTGACCTCTGCCAGTGTCTTCGGGCCTATTCCATCCAGTGTCAGCAGTCCCTCGTCACCCTCAGCGATTAAGCGTTCCATCACCTGCCCGGCCGTGTCCAGACCAACCTCCTCCAGACGGCCAACAACGCGCGTGCCAAGCTCCATATCCTCGATGGATGTCTCGTAAGCCTTGTCAGGTATCAGCTCGCGCGCCTGCTCAAATGCCTCGGAGCGGGCTTTCTCCTCTGCCTGAAGACGTTCACGGTCGGCCCTTCGTAGCGCCATGTAATGCTTGCGCACAGATTCAATCACCCGCCGCATCTTTAGGAGTTCTTCACTCGAGTACGGCATGCCTGCCTCTTCCTCGTGCTGCTGCAGGATACTGGCGACGGAGGGCAGTAACTCTGCTGCTCCACCCAGGCTCGGCAGCACGTCAGCATCTTCGTTGACTCGCTGCAGGGCCCACGTCGCTGCCTCGGTGACTCCTTGGATGTCGATACGATGCTCACTCAGTTTTGCAGCCAGTCGCGCATTCTGTCCTGCGCGGCCAATGGCCAGCGACAGCTGGTCATCGGGGACCACGACACTGGCGGATTTCCGTCCATCCGGGTCCTCGTCCAGCTGAACGCTGAGCACCTTGGCTGGGCTGAGAGCCTTGGCAATGAATGTGGAGGTATCTGGGCTCCATTCGATGACGTCGATCTTCTCCCCACCAAGCTCATTCACGATCGACTTGATGCGCACGCCGCGCATGCCAACGCACGCGCCTACCGGATCGACGCCGGGCTGTCGAGCAGCCACGGCGACCTTGGATCGAGAGCCGGCCTCACGGGCAATAGCCTTTATCTCGACTGTGCCGTTGAAGATCTCGGGTACCTCGAGCTCCAGCAGCCGGCGTAGCATTTTCTGATGGCTCCGCGAGAGAACGATCTTCGGTCCACGGTTCGTATTTCGGACCTCAAGCACGTACGCCCGTAGACGCTGGTGGATGTGGTATCTCTCCCCAGGTACCTGTTGACTACGTGGCAGGATTGCTTCTGTGCCGCCTAGATTCACGAGGACGACATTCGACCGAACGCTCTGGACCGTGCCATGGACGATCTCGCCTTCTTGCTCGACGTAGTGTTCGTACTGGGCCTCGCGCTCCGCCTCTCTTATCCGCTGTAGAATGACTTGCTTGGCCGTCTGTGCCGCGATACGCCCAAAGTTGTCGGGAGTGTCCTCAACAGTGACGAGCTCCCCGAGTTCTGCTTCCGGATCAATCCTGCGCGCTTCCCGCAGGGTGATTTCCCAGGCAGGGTCGCTGACTTCCTCAACGACCTCTTTCTCCACAAAGATCTTTGCCTCTCCGCTGCTCGGGTCGATCTTCGCTGAGACGTTCTCCACTGTATTGGCATCTATGTTACGACGGTAAGCGGAGACAAGTGCATTCTCCACAGCGTCAAGGACGACCGCCCTCGGAAGGCCGCGGTCACTACATATTTCATTAAAGGCCAATAGGAATTCCGACTTCATACCTCTTCTCCTGCCACCCGAGCATCCCGCCCGGCTTCGCACCGGGATGGGAAAAATACGTCTGCCAACATCCAAACGTCAGGACTACCTCACCCGACGCACGTACCGACACGCTACCCTATAAAAAAAAGTGGGGGTTGCCCACTTCTAGTGCTGCGCCTATACGGACAGGATTATAACACGGCCCACGTCAACACGCAAGTACAGGCCCGAAAACTGGGCCCGGATGCTCGCCTCCGCCGTCCCCCCCCACGCGGCACCACAACCGGTTCGCATAGACCCAATCCGACCGAGCCTCTAACTTGGAGGCACGACGCTAAGGGTATCCACAGACCCTTCGATTCGTGCCCGTTTCCCTTTCCGCACTGAGCGTCGATCGTGCCACGGGCTGATCCCCACAGGCTTGCCTGACGTTCTTTGCTCCGCCCAGCGGCTCCCCTTCTGGGTTCGTGTGGGGCCGATGTCTGACTCCGGCTATCCCCGGTGCGGAAAAACCCCGCAGCCTGCTATCGCTCGATAGCCGACCCCGCCCGCGGGAGCCTGTGCCATTCCCCGAGTTGGAGCCGGTCACCTGGCATCACGATCCGATCGAGGCTCGTGCGTCTCGACTCATTGACACGATAGTCTCCCTCAGCTATAGTCAAGTAATGACGGAGAATCTAGCAAACGAAGTCAAGAGAGAGGCCCGGAGGCTGGGCTTCGACCTGGTGGGGATCGCTGAGCCCCGTCCCAGCGATCATTTGGCCCGGTACCGGGAGTGGCTTGCGCGGGGGTACCACGCCGATATGGGCTACCTGTCGCGTTCTGACGCTGTGGAAAAGCGCAGCGATCCCCGTGTCGTCATGCCGGAGGTCCAGTCGATCGTTGTGGCGGGCGTGAACTACTATCCGGGTGAATTTCCGCCCCCGCGGGTGGGGGAGGGACGCGTCTCCCGGTATGCATGGGGTGCTGACTACCACGATGTGCTAATGGGCAAGCTTCAGCGACTTGCAAACCAGGTTTCAGCACAGGTGGGTAGGCCAGTCACCCACCGTGCATACGTCGACTTTGGACCGCTCATGGAGCGGGAGCTTGCCCACCGAGCCGGTCTGGGCTGGTTTGGCAAGAACACCAACTTGATCAATCCTTCCACGGGGTCCTACGTCTTCCTTGGGGAGCTGCTCCTGGATGTGGCGTTGCTGCCCGATGAGCCCATGGCTGGAGGCGCGTGTGGCAGCTGCACCGCTTGTCTCGACGCATGCCCGACCGGCGCGCTGGTCGCACCGGGCGTCCTGGACGCCCGACGGTGTATCTCCTATCTGACGATTGAGCACCGAGGTGCTATTCCGGAGGCGCTCCGTTCGCCATTGGGCGACTGGGTCTTTGGCTGTGATATCTGTCAGGAGGTCTGTCCTTGGAACAGGCGATTCGCCCATCTGGCGGACAGGTCGCTCTTCCAGCCGGGTTTGTCGGTGCTTGATCTGGCGGAATTGCTCCTACTGGGGGAGACCGAATTCAACCGTCGGTTCCGGGAGACGCCGCTTTGGCGAGCTCGGCGGGCCGGTTTGTTGCGGAACGCGGCGGTGGTCCTTGGGAACACAGCGTCCGTCACTGCTGCCTCGGCTCTCGAGAGCGCCCGTTACGACGAGGACGAGCTGGTCCGCGATCACGCCGCCTGGGCCCTTGAGCAAGTCCGGAGGAGTTGACAATCCGTCGACGGCACCTATAATATTATGACCGTGGTCATTTTTGTTCTCCGGTCATAATTACTGACATGAATAGACATCTGACACGCCGCGAGCGGAAAAAGCAAGAGACGAGACAGAGCCTGATGGAATCGGCTCTGCGCTTGTTCGGCGAGCACGGCTATGATGCGACGACTGTCAAGGACATCACTGACTCGGCCGATGTTGCCAAAGGGACGTTCTTCAACTACTTCGACACCAAAGAGGCGATACTCCCCGCTATCGCAGCGGACCGATTGGAACGGTTGAGTGCTGCACTGAGGCCGCAGCACGGGGCTCCCTCAAGTCCCATTGCGCGCATCAAGTTGGCGCTGCGCCTGGTGGCCCAGGATCCACTCTGCGAGAAGCAGTTGGCTCATCAACTATTCGCGGCCATGATGAACCGTCGTGAGATTGGTCCTGAGCATGCATTGCGCGATCTCCTGGTACGACTCGTGGAACAGGCACAGGATTGTGGCGAGATTCGGCAGGAGCTGGACCCGCTCTTTCTGGCCAGTGTCATCCGCGCGCTCTTCTTTCAGCGGATGGCTCTTTGGCACCACGGTCACCGTCCCGCCGGTCTTCTTGAGTTGATCGATGCGTCCATCGACGTGCTGTTGGCTGGCGTTGCAGGCCCGGCCTGGGGAGCCGCTACACCGGAGAGCAGCCGAGATCTGGACAGGCCACTGCCACGAACAGACCGCGCGCTTGCCAGTCCCTAACACGGAAACGATAGTCGCGGGAGCCTGTGGCCTGAACCAAGTGGCTTGGCTCGCTATTCATCAACGCATAAGAGTTCTCGCTTTTCCCGCTGAGCTGGTGGGTGACGTCCGCGCGGCGCGAAGAGCCTGCTATTGCGCTCGGATGACCGGGGCTGGTTTGCCAGCGTAAGTCCGTGCCACCTGGGCACCGGGGGATCGCGCCACTCGTGTGTTGCGATCTGGGCGCGTAGTACCTCTCTCCGTCTGCGCTTTGACCAGATTGCATGATGGCGTATACTCCCCGAAACGGACCATCCAGTGTTGCACAGAATCACAGGAACATCGCTCCGTCGATGAGCCTTGAAGCACTGCCTTGCCCTGCCGGTGCGCCCGCTGCGAGTGAAGCGCGCTTCAGCCGGGCCTCCCATCACATGGCATCGGCCGTGGCAGGGGCTGGGTGCCCAGAGGCAGTGATCTTATGAGACTGGAGGCCAGGCACGATCGGAGGCTGCAGAGGTTCCTATCGGGACGGGACCCTCGCTGGGCTCCCACAAGAAGTCGGATCTGTAACCGCCTAATCCTGGAGGGAGCGCAACGAAAATGACACAGAGGAAGTATGCAGCGGCGATCGATCAGGGCACGACCAGTACCCGATTCATGATCTTCACCCACGCCGGTCAGGTAGTCGGCTCTCACCAGCTGGAGCACGAGCAGATCTATCCGGCGCCAGGCTGGGTGGAGCACGACCCCATGGAGATCTGGGCCCGTACCCAGGAAGTCATTGAGGGGGCGCTCCGTAAGACAGGCGTGAAGGCCGAAGAAATCGCCTCCATCGGCGTGACCAACCAGCGGGAGACGACCGTTGTCTGGAACAAAAACACAGGGGAGCCCTATCACAACGCCATCGTCTGGCAGGATACCCGCACCAAGAGCATCTGCGATGACCTGGCCCAGGACGGCGGACAGGATCGCTTCCGGGCCAAAGTCGGCTTGCCGTTGACCACCTATTTCTCCGGGCCCAAGATCAGATGGCTCCTCGACAACGTGGAAGGTCTGCGATCGGCAGCTGAGCGTGGCGATGCGCTCTTCGGGAACATCGACACCTGGGAGATCTGGAACATGACCGGCGGGCCGCACGGTGGAGCCCACGTGACCGATGTCACCAACGCTAGCCGCACAATGCTGATGAATCTGGAGACACTGGACTGGGACGCGGAGATTCTCGATACGATGGATATCCCGCATCATATGCTCCCGGATATCCGGCCCTCCAGCGATCCCAGCATCTACGGATACACAGACGCCGATGGCCCTTTCGGGGCCCAGATTCCCGTTTGTGGTGCCCTGGGGGACCAGCAGGGGGCATTGGTGGGGCAGACCTGCTACGGCCCGGGCGAGGCCAAGAACACGTATGGCACTGGCTGCTTCATGCTGCTGAACACGGGTACCGTACCCGTCGCCAGCAAGAGTGGCTTGTTGACCACCGTGGCCTACAAGATGGGCGACCAGCCCGCGGTGTACGCCCTGGAGGGCTCCATTGCCATTGCCGGTGCCCTCGTCCAGTGGCTACGGGACAACCTGGATCTGTTCGAGTTTTCCAAGCACGTGGAGGATTTCGCGAGGCAGGTAAAGGACAGCGGTGGTATTTACTTTGTCCCGGCTTTCTCCGGGCTCTTCGCCCCGTATTGGCGTAGCGACGCCCGCGGGGTGATCGTTGGGATGACGCGTTACATCAACAAGTACCACATCGCACGGGCCGCTTTGGAGGCTACCGCCTACCAGACCCGTGAAGTGCTGGATGCGATGGAGGAGGATTCAGGGGTGCCGCTGGAGGCTCTGAAGGTGGATGGCGGAATGGTGCACAACGAGTTGCTTATGCAGTTCCAGGCCGACATCCTCGGTGTGCCGGTGATTCGCCCCCGTGTGTCCGAGACGACAGCCTTGGGCTCTGCCTATGCCTCCGGCCTGGCCGTTGGCTTCTGGGACGATGTAGAGTCGCTCCGCGAGAACTGGATGATCGACAGACGTTGGAAACCGATGATGGACCGGGGAACTCGCCAGGAGCTCTACCGAGGCTGGAAAAAGGCCGTCACTCGTACATTTGACTGGGTCGAGTAGGGGCGAGTCCAGCGAGCCTGCCCAGCGCCTGTGCCTCTCGAACATCTCCGCAGAACGCGGTGCGGCGTGCAAGTGGACTGCTCTCACGAACAGCGAAGAGCGTGACAAGCTGGTCGGCCCAGGGCCGGCTGCGGTCAGTCTCTTTCCAGGTAGAGGGTTGCTGAGGGTACTCTACCTTGCACGAAGGCTCCACGCGGCGCGTTGATGCTGACCTCGCGCAGGGGCCCCGCTTCTTTGACCAGCTCCTAGTCTTGGCCTCTCCATTACCCTTACCCGCGGATAAGGGCGCACTTGTTCTTCTGCGCTCCGCTCAACGACTCGAAGTGCGGAGGCCGCCTGACGTTAGTTGGCCCGGGCACCTTGACGATGCGTCCCTTCGTGGTAGACTCCGCTGCTATGAGCTCATCACCAAATGCCAGTCCTCCCAATTACCGTTGGAACTTCTCGGCTTTCGTCGTCGACTATGTCTTCTTCAACATCGCGATCTCCCTCGCCCGTCCAGAGAGTGTCCTGCCTGCCTTTGTTCGCCAGTTCACCCGGTCAGCTCCTGTGATCGGGCTAGTATCGACGGTATGGAACGGCTGCTGGCTAATTCCGCAGGTTGTTTCCGCCCGCTGGATCAACGACAAGCCACGAAAGAAGCCATACCTGATGGCGGGATTGACCGGTCGAGTGGCATTCTGGATCGTCGCGCTGGCCCTTTGGCTGGGTTTGGGTCAGCGTTCAGGTCCGATGCTATTGCTCTTCTTTGTCTGCCTGGGCCTGTTCACGATCAGCGACGGGCTCGCCTCGGTGGCGTGGTTCGATGTGCTGGCGCGAGCGATCCCTGTGAAGCGACGCGGAAGGCTGATGGGTGTGTCTCAGATCATCGGCGGACTGGCAGGCCTGGGGGTTGGCTGGATCATCGGCCGCATCTTGGAGAGTGCTCGATTCCCGTTTCCCAGCGACTACGCTCTGATATTCACCCTTGCGGGCGCAGCCTTCATACCGTCGACAGTTGCACTGATCTTGCTGCGAGAGCCCAGGGTTGACGTCGTGGAGGATGCGCCGGACAAACCCCGGCGGAACCATTGGCTGACCCCTTTGCTCGACGACGTGACCTTCCGTCGCTTCATCGTGTGTCGCGTTCTCGTCGGCATGATCTCGTTGGTCACGCCTTTCTATGTCGTACATGCGACGGACGTCTTGGATCTACCGCTTTCCGTCGTTGGCAGTTTTGTGGCCGCCCAACAGGTCGCGGCCGTGGCGTCCGGCGCCCTGCTTGGCTTGGCCAGCGACCGCTGGGGGCCCCGCCTCACCTTGCGCGTCGGCAGTGCGCTCTCCATCGTCGGGCCGGTATTCGCGTTAGTGGCCCACTTGGCGGATGGAGGCTTGCTCGTACGTGCCTACCCGCTTGTCTATGTCGCCCTCGGGATCTATCAGAGTTCCACGATGCTCGGCTTCTACAATTACCTTCTGGAGATCGCCCCGGACGATGTGCGACCGTCATACATAGGCCTGGGGAACACGATCATGGGCGTGCTGGCGCTGGCGCCTACGCTGGGAGGGTGGTTGCTGGAGGCGACCTCCTACACGGTCCTCTTCGTCGTGACGGCCGGTCTGGCGTCGCTCGGATTTCTGGTGGCGTTGACCCTGAGGCCCTCAGTGGATGGAGAGCTCGCGCCGATTCCCGCTCGGGACAGTCGGCCGTGAGCCGCCGCAAGGAACCGGGCGGCACGTGGCTGCCTGTCGTGCTGGTCGTCGCCGTGGTGGCGCTCGGCGCGGTTGCTCTGTGGGTTTGGTGGGAGCCACTCCGGACCATCATCGAGGATCGTGAACGCCTTCGAGCCTGGGTAGCTGGATTAGGTCCCTGGGGGCCTGTGGCGACCGTAAGCCTGAATGTACTCCAGGTCATTTTGGCGCCCGTACCAGGCCAGTTCGTCGGAGTGATGAACGGCTATCTGTATGGGCTCGTGGTAGGCACGCTCTACAGCATGATTGGCTTGGCGGTCGGCACGGGGGTGGCCATGGCGCTGGCCCGCCGGTTTGGGCGTCCATTGGTCGAGCGGCTCCTACCAGAAGGGCAGGTGACCCGCTGGGATGAGATCACTGCGCACCAGGGCCCTTGGTTCTTCTTCTTGGTATTCCTCTTCCCCTTTTTGCCAGATGACGTGACCAGTTTCCTGATTGGCTTGAGCCCTTTGTCGATCCCTCGGATGCTGGTACTGGCCACCCTAGGGCGACTGCCCGGCGTCATTGTCTCCTGTTGGGTGGGGGCGCGGGCCACAGAACTGCCCTGGTGGGCCTGGCTCCCGCTGGGGGGTGGCGCCGCCGGTCTAGCGTGGCTCTTCTGGCGCTATCAGGATGAACTGGAGGACTTGATGGTGCGGCTCATACATGGGCTTGTGAGTCGGCCTGGCAATCGCTTGCTCAGCTGATCGCCGCCGCTACCTCTGCGCTGTCGGCGCCGAGCACATCGTCCGGAATCATCTGACAGGACGCTGGATCCGCCAGACAGGATAAGTCATCGTCGGGGGTGACGATCTGCTCCAGCCGCCCGTCGAGCAGATGGACAATGCGGTCGGTGTATTCCACCATCCGCAGGTCATGGGTCACCATAATACCAGCCCGTCCTTGCTCGTGCACCAGATGCGCCATTGTTTCGACCACCTGGAAAGCCCGTTCGGTGTCCAGGCTGGCCGTCGGCTCGTCGGCCAGGACCACCGCCGGGTTGTTGATGAGCGAGCGTGCGATGGCGACGCGCTGTTGCTGCCCGCCGGATAGCTCCCTGGGCAGCGCGTGCATGCGCTCCCCCAGCCCCAGCATCTCCAGCAACTTCTCTGCGCGAGTCTTGCTCTCCCTGCTGTACTGGCCTGTCAGGCGTAGCATCAACTCGACGTTTTCAAGTGCCGTCAGGTAGGAGACCAGATTGTTTGCCTGGAAAGTGAATCCGATTCGGCGGCGGCGGAAGGCGGCTCGCCGGGCTTCACCCATCCCCATCAGATCCTCACCGTCGATCAGGACGCTGCCGGAGCTTGGTTGCAGCAGGCCGGCGAGCATGGCCAGCATCGTCGTCTTGCCGGAACCACTGGGTCCCACCAGGGCCACGAACTCCCCCTTCTCCACGCTGAAGGAGACATCGTCGATGGCCTTCACCTGGTTGGCTCCGGATCCGTAGAGCTTACTCACGGAACGAGCTTCGGTCGCGACGTTTGATGCAGCCATGTGTCTACCCTCCCAGTCCCAACGCGATGAGCGGCTCCACGCGCAGGGAGAGTCGTATCGAAACCAGGCCCCCTAGCGGGCCGATTACCATGATAGACCCGAGCGCCTGGATGATGGCACTCCCCTCGAAGACCAGGGGAATTCCTGGCGGGAAGATGAGCGACAAGCCATAGCTAACCAGGCCCCCGAATAGAACACCCAGGGCATTGATGATCACGATCTGGATCAGCGATGCCACGGCGATCACGGAGTTCGGTGTGCCGATGGCCTTCAGCATCCCAATCTGCGGTACCTTTTGAAGTGTCTGGATCTGGAAGAAGCCCCCGATAACCAGCAGGCCGATTAGCAGGGCAAAGCCGTTCTGGGTGCTCAGCGTCTGCTGCTGGGCCGAGTAGCCCGGTGTGTTCTCGTACGCCGTCTGGAGGTCGACGGCGTCGATGTTCCGGACCTGAGCGGTCAGGCTCTGGCGCATCACCTCGATCTGTTCCGGATCCTGGAGTTTGACCGCGGCCACGTTGCAGGCCGGATCCTCGGTACCCCGAGACGGTGTGGCCTGGGGCCGTAGTTCGTCCCACTTGACGATAGGCACAAAGATGGAGGGGCGAATGCCGTACATCTGGCTATCGGTCACTCCCAGGACTTTTAGCAGGAAGAGCTTCTCCTCGCCACCCTGTGGTACGCGGACGTTGAATCGGTCTCCAACGCGCAGCCCGGTTACCTCGGCGACCATCCGGTCGATGAGGGCCTCGTTGGCATTGCGCCGCTCCAGCCCTTGCCCGGATACCACCGGCGGTTCACCCGGCTTCCCTGGCTCCACCCCGATGAGGGAGACATCCAGCTCCTGCCCCGGATTGTCATCCGGGATCGTGGCGCTCGAGAAGCCGATGGCGCCCACATCTTGCACGCCGTTGATACCTCGGAGAGCGTTGCGCGTCTCGCAGCCGATCCGGCTGCTGGCGATGGAGAGATCGGCTGTGTCCTGATAGACCACCAGTTCCGCATTCAGCTTCTCTATATATTCGCGGTTTCCAGCACCGAGTCCCTCCCCCAGCGCGGCGATGAAGAGGATGAGCAACGTGATGAGGGCAATGACTAGGCTGAAAAGCAGGAACCGCCCTTTGTTTCGCCATGTCTCCTTCAGTGCCAGGTAGATGGCTGTTGGCATGATTTGGGAACTCCTGTTGTGCAAATCTAGACCGAGCGTGCTTGAGATCGCTCGCGAACGCTACAAGACCGTTTCCTGTCCGAGTCTTGATCTGGACGTAACCCTCTGCCCCCGGGCCTTGATCACTGGAGACCTCCAGAATCTGAGCGGCGTGTCGCGCATGGCTGGGACTACAACACGGGCTGGAGAGGCCGGAAGTGTGTGTGGGGCTGCGTCAGGCCCCTATTGTCTTCTCGCCTGCTAGCTCGAGCTGGCGCTGATAGAGCTGGCTGTACAGGCCGTCCCGCGCCAGCAAGTCTCGGTGGCTGCCCACCTCGCGAATACACCCCTCCTCCAGGGCGATGATCTTGTCGGCGTCGCGTACCGTACTGAGCCGGTGGGCGATGACCATTGACGTGCGCCCTTTCAGCACCTCTTCCAGTGCCTGTTGGATCAGGTACTCGGCCTCGGCGTCCACCGATGACGTTGCCTCGTCGAGGATCAGAATGCGCGGATCGGCCAGGATGGCCCGAGCCAACGCCAGCCGCTGTTTCTGACCACCGCTCAGCCGAACGCCCCGCTCTCCGATCTCCGTGTCATAGCCATTCGGCAAGTCCTGGATGAAATCGTGAGCGTAGGCCGCCTTGGCGGCGGCGATCATTTCCTCATCGGTGGCGTCCACTTTTCCATAGCGGAGATTGTCCTTGACGGTGGTGTTGAAGAGGAACGTGTCCTGCAGCACCACGGCGATGTGCTGCCGCAGACTTTGCACTTCAACCTCTCGGAGATTGTGACCGTCGATCAGCACTTGTCCGCTTTGGGGATCGTAGAATCGACAGAGCAGGTTGGCGATACTTGTCTTGCCGGCGCCGCTGGGGCCGACCAGCGCCACCATCTCTCCGGGGGCGATGCGGAAACTGACATCCTTGAGGACCTTGTCGCCCTCGCCGTAACGGAAGTGAACCTGGTCGAAGACGACGTCACCTTCTATGTCGTGGAGATACAGTGCCCCCGGCTCATCCTGGATCTCCGACTCCGTATCCAGTAGCTCAAAGATTCGCTCTCCGGCTGCGATGGCCTGCTGGAAGGTGTTGTCCACCTCGGTCAATCGCCGCAGGGGCTCGTAGAAGGAGACGATGTACGAAAGAAAGGCGACCAGCGTGCCCAACGATAGCTGCTGGTTGACGACCATGCGCGCACCAAAGCCGAGGACCAGCGCCCCACCCAGTGCGGAGACGAAATGAAGGGACGGAAAGAAGATCGACCAGGTGCGGATGGCCTCTACCCGTTCCTGTAGATAGTCCCTGCTGACCTCACGGAAGTGGCGCAGCTCTTCCTCTTCCCGCTCGAAAGCCTGCACCACGCGGATGCCGGCCAGCTTGTCCTGCAGTGTGGCGTTGATGTCCCCCAGGCGATCTCGAACTCGTCGATAGATGGGACGAGCGCGGTGATTGAAAACCCAGAGCCCGGCTGCCATCAAGGGGAGAGGAATCAGCATAATGAGGGCTAGCCGCCAGTTGAGCGCCAGCAGCACCGCCGACGCGCCAAGGAGTCGCAGCAGGTCCACAACGGTCAAAGCGACGCCGTGGGTAACGAACTGTTCCAGGGCATTGACATCATTCGTGACTCGGGACATCAGCTCGCCCGTCGAGGTGCTCTCATAGAAGGCGAGGGAGAGCTGCTGCAGATGCTCGTAAATGTGCACTCGGAGGTCGAAAATGAAGCGCTCCCCGATAGCATGGCGCACGTAGAGATCCCCGAAGTCCACGATCTGCGACAGGGCGTGGATGACGATCAGCGCGCCGATCAGAACGGTGAGGTTCGAAAGATCGGCCGCCGCGATCACTTCGTCTACCACTTGCTTCTGCACCAGTGGAGGCAGCAGCATTAACCCGGTGCGCAGAAGTAGCAACAGACTCACGCCTACCAGGGCCTTCCAGTAGGGGCGCACGTACTTCAACAATCTCTTCAGGATATCCAACTGCCTTCTCTCTCCTCTTCTCTTCGAAGCAGCTGCACGCAGGCTATTCCTAGGCACACCGGCGCGGGGACCGGGGGCTTGCGACACCGCGGATACCCCACCCGTCAGTAGAAGACCAACTCCTGACAAACGGGTGTGCGATGCCCGGTCTTAGTCTGGCTCCAGTACCCGGGGCCAGCTACCAGCGGGTCCACCCGGCATCCATTGGCCGGGACAGATTATAGCCGACTGACGGTCCTTGGACAACCGCAGTTGCGCGAATCCCGCGCAGTGGCTCCGGTCTCTTGCCCTTGTGCGTAGAGAGGCAGGGTATCCCGAAGGTCCCCGAGGTTGCTCGACGGGCCCCGCGGCTCCTGAGAAGGTCAATCGACGATGAATACCGAAAGTAAGGGTGACGTAATGTCCGGTCGTTCTGTCTGTCCTGCTCGGCAGGGAGGTGACAGGTGCAGGAACGCCTGCACCAGGTGCCGTCCACGGAGGCCGGGCGATCTCCATAGACATGATCAGACAAGACACAGTTGAATCGGATGAAAGAAAGCGGTCACAGCGTCCGTCTCGAGGGGGGCACATCAAACTACGCGCCGCGTCTAGCTACCGGTGTCTTCCGAGGAACAGTGTCGCGAAATGGGAAACCGATCATGCCTCCATCGAGCCCTACCTGCGGTCTCAGTCGCCATACCGCTCTGGTGAGACTGCCTCGGTGTCCGGGAAGCAAGTGATGACAAGCCGGTGCGTTGTGCTTCCGTAGGGATGGCACGTAATGAGCGTCAATCGCTCGTCGTCGCTGGTACCGAGGAGCTCCGCGTGCTGCCGACGAACGTCCATCGGTTGTCCGACCTCTCGAAAGGTGGTGGAATGCGCCACCCGGTAGTGATATGGCTTATCGTCGGTGTAGACTCTTACCACGTCGTTCTCTCGCAAACGGTAGAGGTCACGAAACACCTCACCGTGCGTGGTGTTATGGCCATTGAGTACTGTGTTCCCCACTTGACCGAGGAGAGCCGAGTCCTCATGCCATCCGGCTGCGCGTTCGTTGGGCACGTCCCAGACGCCGATCTCGTCTCCCTCGAGCCAGCCCATCGACCAGCCTACTGGTAGGACCGGTGCGTCTACCCTCAAACTCGGTATCACGATGCGCGTGGGGATCGCGGGGGGAATCGTTGCTGTCGGTAGAGCATCTTCGGCAGTGTCCTCTACTGGATGTTCATCAACATCGGGATCGAGAGCAGCTACTGGGATGGCGGTCGGCTCCTCATTGGGTGATGCCTCACTCACAGGTGATTCGGCCTCTTGGGTGGGGCCCATGTCTTCACTGTCGGGCGTTCTCTCGCCCGCGTCGTCTGGGGGCGGTGTGACGACAGCAATCGTCGCCGCTTCCGCAGAGTCCTCTCCGGCGGCCTGTGTCTCCAGGACTGCTACTTGCCCAGCCGGTGCAGCGCCGACAGCCCCGGGAAGCCACCAGAGACGAGACATGATGTGGGGATAGGCGAGGAGTGTCCCGACCAGGAGCAACAGCACACCCAGAACGACCAGAATGATCATCATGGCCCTTGCGAGGGGGGATGTGGCTGTTTCTCCCTTGCCCAGTATCGTTGGTAGTCCGCGTAGCCCACTCTGGACTGCCTCCTCGACCACTTGTGCCAGCTGACCATCCGCACCGGGGGCCAGATTCCGTCGTTCCTTGCGCAGCTCAGCCAGTTCCTGACGGAGGCTCTCGCGGTCCGCGCGCAGTCCATCGAGCTCTTCCTCGAGTCTGTCCAGAGCCAGCCGAAGATGCGTATGTACCTCCTCCTTCTCTGCTACCTTGGCAGTTAGCCAATCATTCTTTGAAACTAGCTCGTCCAGCCGGCGCTTCTGCTCAGCCCCGATCTGGCCCAGCCCGTCGAGCTCGGCGCGAGCGCCCTCCATCTGCTGCTGGATCGTCTCGAGCTCAACCGCTTTCTTCACCAATTCGCGACGCGCTGACCGAAGCCGATCTTCTATTCCCTCCTGGTCGGATCGCGCCTTCTCTAAACGCTCAATTTCCTTTCTTAAGGTCTCGATTCTTGTTGTGAGAAGCTGTGCCTCCGTCCTGACCTCTTGGAGCGATGCCTGCCCCTCCTCCAGGCGCCTGGTCAAGGCTGCCTCGCGCTCTTCCAGACGATCCACGACCGCCCGCTCCGCGCGACGGCGCGCCAGCAACTCGCGTAGCTGCTGAGCGTGGCGCTCTACTCGCCTATCCTCATCGTGCGGGCCGGTCTCCATTACGGCTGTGCCCGCACGTGATTCCGTGTGCCGGTCCTGCCGACGGCCCCGGCCCGGAGATTGATCGTCGCTGGGCGGCCGCAGAGGACGCGCAGCCCGCACGCCCTCGTCAGCGGTGGAAAGGAGGTGCAACGCTTCGTCATGCCCTGGATCGATCTCCAACGCACGACTCAGGCACCAATCCGCCATTCGCGGGGTTCTGGCAGCCCGTGAGAGGAGGATCCAGGCCTCAACATTCTGGGCGTCCTCTCTCAGAATGGAGCCCAGAGTCTCTCTCGCCCTGCCTCGATCACCCGTCTCTAAGGCTTGGCGTGCCTGTCCTAGTTGCCGCTCCATCGTCATCCATTCATTTGCGAGGTGTCTGAGAAGGCCGCCCCGAATCGCCGAAAACCGGAACACGGGCACGTGATCGGGCCGTCTCGCCCTCCATGATCTCTCGACTGCCTGACCCGGGATGCACTATGGTCTACAGTGGATGCCATCCTGGTCGTCGCGTCTCCGGCAACGGACCTGTCGCGGGGCGATCCGCGTCCGACAGTCTAGAAGACAGCATCGAAGACAGCATCTGGGATCCGGTTTTTCTTTGCAGGCCAGCATGTGTCCATACCGCGTTCAAACCTGATTCTGTCCATTTGCTTCGTTTCGCTGAGGCCGACCTACCGCCTAGCCACCCCGACGACGAAGCCCCCATGCGACTGCTATGCCGATAAGCACCAACCCGAGGCCGATTTGCCATACCCCGAATGACAGGCCGACGCCGTCTCCCCCTCCAGTCTTGGGGACACTTATGAGTATAGGCGCCGTGGGGGTTGGTGGGGCCGGTGGTGTGAACGTGGGTGGCGGGGGCGGTGTTGGATATGGTGTGGGTGAAAGCGCTGGCACTGGCGTTTTCTTGCTGGTAGGCTTCGGCGTCTCGATCGACGGAGCCGGCGTGTCGGTCGACGCAGGTGAGGCGCTCGTGGGGGTGATACCGGCTTGCACAGTGGGTATGCCGAACCAGCCGACGAGGCTGAAGACACACACAAGGACCATGCACAGAGCAAGGACGGCAGGCATCGTGCGAAGCCAGACCCGTGAGTGCATTGTGGATACTCCTTATTGTTCCATGAACCGCGTACTCGGTCGGGAAGACTCGATGCTATGTCTTCGTTGAGGCGAGAACTGTGAAGGCTGTGTAGAAAGGACAAAGGTCTGACGCGTGCCGGGCGTGTGCCAACGCGGTGTCAACGTAGCTGCCTGTGTGTCCCAGCGTAGGGCAATCCATCCGGAGACTGGGGGCCCAGAAATCTCAATCATACTCTCCAGGGCGCCTCGAAGCAAGAATCACTGGATCGGGCCAGAGAGGGGTTGCACAGGCTGCCCCAACCGGCAATCTGGCTGCACTGCCATCAAGAGCACGTCCGACGTGTAAGGTTGACCAAATACTGACAAAGATTCTACTGCAGAAGCAGACATTCGTCAAGGACCCGGCGGTCCTTCCCCCCGTGGCAAGTCCCAATGAGACCAAGGCACGCACCTTTGTTGCCGGAGCGCTTCCAGCGAGTTCGCGGCGGTGATGACGCCGGTCTGGCTCTCATGCCGTCGGAGATCCGAATTCTCCCCCTGTTGCCCCCGGCGCGATCCTCCGGCGGGTCCGGGGACTGGGCTGCCGCCCGGTCGCTAACACCGCAAGTGCTGCCCTCCAGTCAACGGTTTCGGAAAAGGCTCGCCTGGGCGACAATGCGCAGCCAGTTTTCGAAACCCTGCCATATGCCGGCCTCCGTGCGCGGTTGGCGGCCTGGTGAGACGGCCCTACGTCACTGCGCCTTCCTCAGCAGAGCCTCCAAGGCCGCCAATGTGGGGCACCACTGTCTCACTCGGGAGTCCGCTTTGCGGACCAGGACCACAGGGATGCCCACGCGCTCGGCTCCAGCAATGTCGGCCTGCAGGTCGTCACCGACTATCCACACCGTCGCGTGATGCACAGATGCCTCCGGCACCACGTGAGAGGCCTGCGGGGGAGGCTTCTCGTAGCCTGTCTCCGCTGAGTTGAAGACGCGCGCAAGTCACGACATCAGATGAAGATGATCCAAGATTTCCCGCAGCTCCGTCACGTGGCTCGATAGCAGGGTGTGCGTCTACCCAAGGACCGAAAGCCGATCCAGGGTGGGAAGCGTGTCATCGAAGAGCCGCCAGCATCGGGGGTCCCCATACACGTCCCCCACCTGCCGCGTCAACTTCGCGACCTCCGGAGCGTCCACCCCCGATTTTCTGGAAACCAGCCTCGAAGGTCGGCGACAGTGAGCGTCACCCGGCTTGAGGTGTGTCGATATGAGTGTGGGGGTGGTCTGCCCGGTGCTAGGGAAAGCCAGTCTGGAGATAGGACTTGAGCGCTTACGCGTCTGCCCTCAACGATGGAGTCTCTCGCCGAAGAACTCCCAGCATCGCGGACGGGAACTGGCCGCCCTGTCGATATCCCAGCATCCCGTCGAAATCCCAGATAACCAGGTGCATCGCTCAAACCTCTAGATGGAGGTGTTCTGCGGCCCCTCCGGCACAAGTCTGTTGACCCTCGTGGGCGCCCGACCGGTGATGTGCTGCACAACCTTCGTCACGTGGTGGTGTGTCGTCTCGATGAACAGCTTGTGCCGACCCCAATCGCCGTTGGCCGCGGTCCCCGCGACGTAGACGCCCGTCACGTCGGTCTCCATCGTGTCGGGATTGAAGCGTGGTATTCGACGTTCTCTCTCCAGCGTGACCCCGACCTGGTCGAAGAGACTCAAATCTGCGCGGTAGCCGGTGCACAGCAGCACAAAGTCAGCTTTGCGCTGAGTATACTCTCCGTCGATCGGTTCCCCGTCGCGAGTCGGCGCCAGGGTGACATAGCCAGGGCCAATCTCAACCGGCGTCGTGCGGGGCAGGAACTCGATGCTTCCCTCCCTGGTCAATGTCCGGAAATCCTCGAGAAGCGCCGATTTGACGAATAGGGGGTCGAATCTCGCGCGGCGATAGCTGAGGGTCACGTTGGCGCCGATTCGCCAGCACCGGGCGGCGAACTCTAGGGCCGAGTTCCCACCTCCGACTACCAGAAGCCGCTGGCGGAACGTCTGATGAGGATCATCAAGCCGGTGGATGACGTGAGGGAGGTCCTCGCCTGGAATACCAAGCTTGTTTACCGACGCCATGTCGCCAACCGCCAGCACTACCTGCTGAGCGCGATACGCGCGCTCCCCCGACCGGGTCTCCGTGGTCAAGTGGAACCCATCTCCGGCTAGCTCCAGCGTGATCACGCGTTCGTAGGCGTTGATGTCGAGATCGAACTGCTGGACGACAGAACGCAGATAGGCCAGATACTGTTCGCCTGTGATGTGGGCGTTGTCGGCCAACGGGATAGGCACACCTGCGATGGCAATCCTTTCCGCGGTGCTGTAGAAGTGCGTGCGCTTCGGCCACGTGGAGATGGTGTGTCCAATTTGCCGGGCCTCAAACAGGATGTAGTCGACGCCCATCTCGTCAAGGGCAGCGGTCAGCTCCAGCCCGATCGGGCCGCCCCCGACGATGGCGACCTGGGTTTTCCTCTTCTTATGCCTCTCCTTCACCATCCATTGCCCCCTGACTGCCGGCTTGCGCGCACACGACAACTCGTTCGGGCGCCGGGTGCGATTTCTCACAGCCGCCGACGTCACACGTGTGCCTGTAGACGACTGTGTCCCCGGCACCGGCTCGTGCTTTGAGGGCAGCTGATGCTGCCTCTACAGGTCTTCTTGCCCCCGCAGTTGGAGCGAAGGTGCCGACTCACGTGTGCGATCGGGACCCAACGTCGGTCTAGCGGAACAGATGAAGCGCGGCAATGATGGGGGCGAACAGCGACGACACCAGAGACATCACGGTAATCAGCGTGTTGAGAGAAGGGCCAGCGGTATCCTTGAAGGGATCGCCGACCGTGTCGCCCACGACGCTGGCCTTGTGCGCGTCTGAGCCGGGGCCGCCGAATCGTCCGCCCTCGACATACTTCTTCGCGTTGTCCCACAGGCCGCCTGCGTTCGACATGAGCAGGGCGAAGATCACGCCCGTAAAGATGCTCCCGCCCAGGAAGCCGCCCAGTGCCTCAGGGCCAAGCACGAATCCCACCAGCAGGGGCAGGGCAACGGCCAGGAACGCGGGCCATACCAGCGAGGTTAGGGCCCCTCGGGAAGCCAGCGCTACGCACGCCGCGTAGTCCGGTGGCTCCGTTCCGGCCAGGATGCCCGGGCGCTCCCGGAATTGGCGACGCACCTCTTCGATCATCTCGAAGGCGTTGTCGGTGACTGATAACATCGTGAGCGCACTGAACAGGGGCGGAGTCACGGCGCCAAGAAGTACACCCGCCACGACGACGGGGTCTCGCAGGCTGATGACGAGCTCGATCCCCCGCGCCCCCACCACCTCTGCGTAGGCCGAGAAGAGAGCCAATACCGTCAATGCCGCAGCGCTGATGGCAAATCCCTTGGTGATGGCCTTGGCGGTGTTGCCCGCCGCGTCCAGGATGTCTGTCGTGTCGATCACCTCCTGCGACATCCCAGCCATCTCAGCGATACCGCGCGCGTTGTCCACAATTGGGCCGTAAGCATCGGAGGAGACGATCATCCCGCTGATAGAGAGCATGCCCACGGCGCTGATGCCCACGCCGTAGATTCCGCTGATGCCCGACAGATTAGTGAGATAGAAGGAGATCAGTGTTGCCGCGACGATGCCGATGATGGACGGCACAATGCTTACCAACCCGTAACTGAACCCCGTGATGATGTTGATCGCTGCCCCGGATCCGGAGACGCGGGCGGTCTCCACGACGGGCCGGAACCGCGCCGATGTGTAGTAGTCGGAGGTGAAGCCGATCACGACGCCGGTGACCAGGCCTGCCAGCGTCGCCCAGAGCAGGCCCAGGTTGTACCCTCCCAGCAGGACCAGGGCGCTCGCCATCACAGCGAAGATCGCAGTGGTGATGATGGTTCCACCGTTGAGTGCGCGTCCGGGGCTACCGCCCTTTTCCACCCGCACGAAGCGGATGCCGATCAGGGAAGCCAGGATGCCCAGTGTGCAGAGCATGAGCGGGAAAAGCACGTGCCGCACCTGTGCCGCGGGATCCGATGCGAATATGGAAGCCGCCAGAAGCATGGCGGCCACGGTGCTGGCCACATAGCTGTCGAAGACGTCTGCCCCCATGCCAGCCACATCGCCCACGTTATCGCCGACGTTATCGGCTACGACGGCCGGGTTGCGTGGGTCATCCTCAGGGATCCCAATTTCGACCTTGCCCACGAGATCGGCCGCGATATCGGCTGTCTTAGTGTAGATGCCGCCCCCGGCCTTGGCCAGGAGAGCCAATGCGGATGCCCCGAAGCTGAAGCCGAGAATGATCTCCGGATCTCCCGTAAGCAGGTAGATCGCGCTCATGCCGATGATGGCCAGGCCGACCATGGCGAGTCCCATCACTGATCCAGCGTAGAAGGCCACTTTGAAGGCCCCACCCAGGCTCTCTTGGGCGGCCGTTGCGCTGCGGACATTGGCCTCGACGGCGATGCTCATCCCCATGTAGCCGGCAACAGCAGAGCAGAGCGCCCCAGCGAGAAACGCAATGGCCATGGAGAGACCGCGGCCTGGAGCGAGACGCACCGCCCCGGTGCCAAGGTGCTCGATGTCGAACGCGAACACCATGGCGATGATGAACCCCATGCCCAGTGCCATCAGCGTCAGAGCCAGGTAGAGACGGCGCAAGTACGTCCGTGCGCCGTCCCGGATCCAGGATGCGACCTCCTGAGCTCTCTCGGATCCGGGGTCCTGCTTCCGCACCCAACGGTACAGCCACGAAGCGACACCCAGGGAGATGAAACCGGCGAACAGGGCCATGGCGGCCCAGATCTGAGGTCCTAACATCGTATCCTCCTCATTCTCGTCGGACAGGTATGGAGCCTATGCCGACCATGCCGAGCGCCACCAGCGGTAGTGCTCAGCTCGCAGCGTCATCGGCGAGGGGCACGGGTAAAACCGCAACTCCATCTCGTTTCCGACGAAGATGCCACTCTTGATGGTCCGGTAGGAGAATGTCGCTGGCTCCGTGCGATTGACCATCTTCGAATCAACCGTCTTTGTCGCCAGCGCCCTCAGGCACTGACGAAGGTGTTCGATTCGCGAGTATGGCAGGTCTCCTACGTTGCCGTGCTCCGGGTCCTCAGCCAGCTCCCCGAGACGCAATTCGGCAAAGCAGATCGCGGGCAGCCGGATGAGGATATTCGGGTTCTTCACGATCAGTTCATAGAAGGGCTTGGGACCCAACGAGCTGACCACCAACGGATTCACGGGAGCGATCTCCTGGTACAGATGGAGGCCGTTGGTCGGCTCAGGAACATGGTCGCTCGACTCCAGTCCTAATACCCGGCCATCAGACGTCGCCAAGTACAGCTTGCCGAGAGCGTGCAGGGAGACGTGCTCCAGCACCCGGTAGACCGAGATGTAGATGGAAGCCTTGGGACTTCCATCCTCGTGAGGCACGCAGCGGCGGAAACCATCGTCAATGCGGAAGTAGTCGTGCCGGAAGCCGGGATCAACCTCAAAGAAGATCGCCTGTCCGCGGGCCTTCTTGGACGTCCCAACGGCGTAGTAAACGCCGAACTCCTCGGGTGTGAGCATCGAAGCGATTAGGGCCTCCGGTATCAGCGACAGATAGAGATGTATGTCTCGGGACACTGTTCTCCTCCCTTCTTCTACCTGGATTCTACCGTCCCAGGTCCATATGATGCCACTTGAGCGGCAAGGAGCTCTGCCACGTCCTTCGTCTCGAAGGGCCAGGCGTAGCGGAAGTCCACGTTTGGATAGCGCCCCCTTGCTCCTTCTATTGTGGCTGGAATATCGATTTCCGCATGTTCGCCACCCGGCGTCATCATGGGTGTCACCACAATGACTCTCTCGCCTCCCTGCGCGACAGCCTCATCCAGAGCATCATCCAGGCCGGGTGCGCAAAACTCGTTGAATCCTAACACGACCGGTAGACCAGTAGTCGAGCTCAACGCGTGCGCAAGTCTGCGGGACGCGGCGTAAAAGGGGTCGTTCTCCTTAGTCCGAGGCCAGCCGTGCAGAGCTCGCTCCAGTTCGGCACAGCGCTGCTCGAGGGCCGAACGCCTTTCCGGGGAAACCATTCCGTGCTCGAGCTGCATGTGCAAGCTGAAGAACTCCCCTAATTTCTGTCTGGGGAAGTCCTTGGGCGGCGCTCCGTGCATGGCGAGAACAATGATGGTCTTCACGGTGATTCCTTTCTTGCACGTTGAGGTAGTGGTGGATCGCTCAGATGCCGCGAGGCATAGGGGCAACGCGGGCTTCGCGCAGCGCGCTCGTCTATGCGACCTGCACGAGGTTCTCCTCCTCATCCCCTTCTTTCCACTTGAGCGTGATCTTGAATTGATGCTTCGTCTTCCGCTTCTTGTCCTTCTTCTTGGCCTTTACCTTGAACGTGATGCGATTGGGGAGCTCTATGCTGATCTCATCGTCACCGCGCTGCAGCGAGATCTCATTCTGCTCCAGTCGATCTGCCAGCTGACGCAGGAAGACGGCTACGTCCCCTACGCTTCTCCGCTCCTTAGTCGTGATGAGGATATCCTTTTTTGCCATTATCTCTATTTCTCCATTTGTTCCCATTCCAGGCATGACCAGGATTGTAGTATCGCGTCCGTCGAGGCCAGGCCTCAGAGCACGAGGATGACCCCGAAGACAATCTCCACCACCAGGCTTATTACATTCGATGACTCCTTGAGCGATCCGTCCACCACCATCGAAATGACTCGCGCAGCGGCGATGGCGAGGTACATGACCCCAAGCATCTGGTACGTCGCTGGCGTTCCAACGATGAGGGGGAAGACACCCACGCCGATGAACAGCCCACCGAAGATGGACCGGATCTCGGTGACACCCCGCGGGCCCGTGGTCTTCAATCCTGTGAACCCCGGCACGACCGACGGGCGGACGGCGGCGAGCAACCCGGTGCCGATGGTACCAATGCAACCAATGATCTTCAAGACTTGCAGAATCATCTCATCTCCTTCCCGAACTTGCTCGGGTTGACCATAAACTTTGCCCGACACGTTACGCCCGGCGTCTCCCTCCCGCCTACTCTCAGCGCACGTAGTCGAGGTACGGTCTCTGTAGGGCGAGCATCGCGTTCAAGAGAGACTCTGCCCGCTCCACACTGTCGACTAGGGGATCAACCAGGAGCGCTTGGAGCGCTAGGTCTCGAGATCCCTTCAGCGCCGCTTCCACCGTCAGATCCTGCACCGACGCCTGGGTTCTCATTAGGCCGGCGATTCCCTTCGGCAGCGGGCCCAGCGTGACGCCGTGTATGCCCTGACCGTCGACGACGGCGGGAACCTCCACGATCAGATCGACAGGCAGATTATCGATCAAGCCCTCATTGGGCAGATTGACCGCCATCTCTGTATGACGGGAGTCGGCCACTATCCCCTCGATGATGGGTACGGTACCCCAGTGCTCCTCGTCGAGCAACGCTCCCAGCTCCGATGCTGTTGCTCTCTTGGCACACCACGCTTTGTACCAGCGGTAGAAATCGACAATCCCCTTGTGATCGGCCACGTCGTACGCCCAGTGGATATACTCACCGAAGTGGCTGTCCTCGGTGATGGGGAGGTACCCGAAGCGCTCCAGGACTACCTTGAAAAGTTGCCGATCTGCCCAGCCCCTTCCCGCGGTTCCTTGTGGCAGGTGGCCCGAGAAGCCCTCTTTCAAGATCTGCGTCAAAGGGGGGAGGCTTTCGAAGTACGCCGGTGCCTTTGCCCGCACGTCGGGGTAGGCGTCCTCTCCCGTGTCCCTGTAGCGGACGTCGAGCAATATGCTGAAGTGATTGAGCCCCCCCGCCCTGAATGACAGGTTGGAGAGCGGCGTATCGAGTATGTGGGGCAGATGCAGAGGAAGCGACTCGACCTCGTGGCACAGCCCGACGAATCGCAACTCAGGGTGCGCCCGCTTCACCGCCAGACAGACGCGGCTCATCGGGTTGCTCAGATTGATAATCGTCGCCTCGGGGCAGATTGCCTCAATGTCGCGGCAGATCTCCAAGACAGGCGGTATGATCCGGAGAGAGTGGAACAGCCCGCCGGGTCCCCCGTTTTCCCCGAAGATTTGCCGGAAGCCGTACTGAAGTGGCACCTTCCAATCCTGCTCCCACAGGGCGAAGCGATCACCGATCTCTATGGCAATGACGCAGAATGCGGCACCCTTGAGAGCCTCGGCGCGGGATCTGGTAGCCTCGAGCTTGTAGGGCAAATCGTGCCCCTGCAGGTATCTTCTGCCCACACTCTCGACCCTTGCGAGGGCGTCGCCGTCAATGTCGTGTAGGACGACCCGGCTGTCTTTCAGCGCTTCGTTCCTGAAGATGCTCCCCAGGGTCCGTAATCCAAACGTAGCGCTTCCCGCGCCAATCAGAGCAATCTTGGGTTTCATGCTGTACATTCCGACGTCGGGTGCTACACGCGGGACGCATGCAGCGTATACCCCCGCTCGTTGTCCGGCCCCTGGTGCGCTGCTAATCCCGCAGCCGCACCGTCCACGGCGCCATGGCCCACACGTGTTCGTGGGTCAGTTCCGCCACTGCGCTCTGGAGCGCGGCCCAACCACTGTCACCGTCAGCGGGGAACGGTTGTGGCATGACTTCCTGCCGGGGCGGTGTGATTTGCACCACGGTGTATTCCGTCTCCGGCTCCAGGCCGGCGAGTTCCTTCGCCGCCGCTAGCGCGGTCTCGAAACCACCTAGTTCGTCTGCCAGGCCGATGTCCACGGCCTGTTCCCCCGTCCACACTCGACCTCGTGCGATGTCTTCAACCTCATTCTCTGCCATGCCGCGGCCCTCAGCGACCACGTCTTTGAACCGTGCGTACGAAGTCCCCAGTTCCAGGCGTATCTGCTCGCGCTCCTCGTCATCGAAGGGGCGGAACTCGGAGTAGAGATCGGCCCTGGCTCCCCGCTGTATCTCCCGGTGACCAACGCCGAGTCTATCGTAGAGAGGGCCGACCACGAACTTGCCACCCCATATTCCGATCGAGCCCGTCATCGTGGTGGGACGCGCCACGATGCGGCTAGCCGGTGACGCGACGTAGTATCCGCCCGAGGCTGCCTGCTCACCCAGTAATGCGACGACAGGCTTCTTCTCCTGCAGGCGTCGCACTTGTCGCCAGATTAGATCAGAGGCCAGCGCAGAACCACCGGGTGAGTCTACGTGGAATATGACCGTCACGATGCGGGGGTCGGCCTCGGCCTGGCGCAGGGCCGCCGTGAGCGTCTCCGCACCGGCTTGGGCGTCGACGGGCAACGGCAGCGGGGTCGGCATTCGGCGGCTCTTGCCTGGTATGATCATCCCCTCCAGGGACACCACGCCGATCCGTTTCCTTGTGGTCCAGCTTGCAGGTCGCTTCAGCCACCGCACTGCCTGGCCCCATGAGGTCAGCGAGACACTGGGCTCGCTTGAGTCGGATCCTTCGGTTGGCGTAGAGGATTTAGCCCTTAGCAGTCGGGTAAGGTGCCCTGCCAGCTCGTCCTCGTAGAGTGTAGCGTCGATGAGCCCCGCCTCCAGGGCCACGTCGGGCGTCAGGGGCATCTCGTCGATAAGTGCCACCACTCGGTCTTTCGCCATCCCGCGATCCTGTTCAATCGCCGAGGCGAAGTGGTCGAACGCGGAGTCCAGAATTGCCTCCAACATCTGGCGATGGGGCTCCGTCATCGAGGTGCGGCGAAACATGTCCGGTGTGACTTTGTACTCCGCGATCGACTCCAGGTCAGCCTCAATCCCTGCTTTCGCTAGGGTTTCCTTAAGGAAGAGAGCTTCGGTCCTGAGGCCCACGGCGTTGAGGCGACCAGAAGGCGGCATGATGATCTCGTTGCAGGCAGATGCAAGGTAGTAGTCCCACGTGTCCGCGGAGGGCACCCAGGCCACCGTATGCTTCCCCTTCTCGCGAAGATCCTTCATCAGGCCCCGGAGCGTGTGCAACGTGGCGCTGCCCGCCTGTACGTTCCCTATCCGAAAGACAACAGCGCGAACGCGATCATCCGCACCGATGATGCGCGTGGCCTCCTGCATCTCCTCCAGGCTAGCCTCCGACGGAAAGATAGGCAGCAGGCTGATGGGGAAGGGCAGCGGGGTACGGCGTGGCGTCCGCTCCGGAAAGGAGCCTTCCAGCGACAGGACAACGACGTCCAACCCCTTGCGCCGCAGCGATCGGATCCCATTGCGGAGGGCCAGAATGCCATTGCGGGGAAGATCGAACAAATGCATCACACGGTCCTTTCTCGCGCCATAAGCTCTAGCAACCCGTCAGGGTACAGCCGCATTCCCTCATGCCTCAACTCACTCAGGCAGGTCCAATACCCGAGAAGACTACCTTCATCGTCCGCGACCCTGAACTAATCTTGTTCATGGAGAGCTATCGGTTCCATTTCTGCCTCAAACAGCAGGACGATTTCGTGTCCGGGCTCACCTCGGTAAGCAAAGAGGTTCTCCATCGTCCTCAGATAGCACACGTTCTTCAGCTCAGCGTTGATTTCCTCCCGGAAATCGCGGCGAAGCGCCTCCTCGGCGCGTTCCCCGAACGCGGTTTCCCCGCCCAGCGGCCGACACATGCCCTCATCCCTGACTGGATCATACCCTTCGCATACCAACAACGCGTTCTCGCGCCAGACCAGGCCCAGGGAATGGGTCGGACTCTCTGGATCTGAGTGACGGGGCCATCCTCCTCTTTCATCCCAGCCCTAGTCCAGTCACCACATCCAGATCCAGGCCGACAGGCGCTCTTCGTCCGGCCCCTTCGCCCTGGATATGCTGATGAGCGCAGGCTGCAACCATGGCGGCGTTGTCCGTGCACAGGTAGAACGGTGGGTAGTAGACCGGTATGCCGACCCGCTCCACGGTGGTCGCGCGGAGCGTTTGATTGGCCGTCACGCCTCCCGAGAGCAAAACGGCAGTCACGTCGAACGCCTCTGCTGCCCGAGCTGCCTTGGCCGAGAGGACGTCTACCACGGCTGCCTGGAAGCTGGCAGCCAGATCGGCCAGAAGCCGCCCGCGGGGTGGATCGCTGTATTTCTGGACTTGACGGAGCACTGCCGTCTTCAGGCCGCTGAAGCTGAAATCCCAGGCGTGTGAAGCTATGCCAGGCTGCGAAGGCAGACCAGAATCCTCGTCCAGCCAGGATCTGGGGAAATTGAACGCCCGTGGATTCCCGTTTTCGGCCACCCGCTCAATCTCGGGCCCACCCGGGTAAGAGAGCCCCAGCAGACGCCCCACCTTGTCAAAAGCCTCGCCGGCTGCGTCGTCGAGGGTACCGCCCAGGTGCTCGTAGTCTCCGTGGTCACGCACGAGCGTCAGTTGAGTATGCCCCCCCGAGACGAGGAGTGACAGAAGCGGAAAGGTCAGCTCGCCCCGGGCTGCGCCATCGCCCTCTACATCCAGCCAGTGGGCGTAGATGTGGGCCTCGAGATGATTGATTCCTATCAGCGGCAGGCTGCGCCCCACCGCCAGCCCCTTAGCTGCGTTGACGCCCACCAGGAGCGATCCTGCTAATCCCGGACCGTATGTAACAGCCACGGCGTCCAGGTCATCGAAGCCCACGTGAGCATCTTCCATGGATTTCTCGATGACGGGGACGATGGCCGTGACGTGGGCCCGGGACGCCATCTCCGGGAAGACACCACCATACTCGGCGTGGAGCGCCACCTGCGAGGCAACAACATTGGACAGGATGCGACGACCATCCTCAACCACCGCGGCAGCTGTCTCATCGCACGATGTTTCAATAGCAAGGATTCGTGTCATATCTACCCCAGGGTGGCAAATTAGGGTGCTCAGCCCGATCAGCTGTCTCCACCGGCCCGGGCGCCTGTAGCGAGCACCGGGCTTCCGGCTTGCTCCGGACCACAGGCATCCCCTCCGACGCAGTCCTTCGGGCCCGTGGAGCACTAGGCGGCGCTTCGCTCCGAGCGCTCGCGGGGTGACCAGTGCGGTCCGAGGGTGACCGCAAAGGGGCACCACATGTGCTCTGCGTGACCATCATCCGCGATTGTCTATATCTGACCAGACTAGACCTCGATCACTAAGTCTTTTGGAAAACTGGTCAGATTGTGGATGGTGCCCTCGGCATCGAGCCAGATGACATCCTCGATGCGGATGCCGAAGCCGAGATCGGGATAGTAGAGCCCCGGCTCGCAAGTGAAGATATGTCCTGGCTGCAGCACGTCCGTGTTTGTGTCATCGTCGCGGAAGCCTGGTTCCTCGTGAACGGCCAAACCCAGGCCGTGCCCCACACTGTGAACGTAGCCATTTTCGATCTTGGAGTCACTGGCGATGGTGGGATGACCCCGCGCCTCGAAGAACTGGCACGTCAACTGCTGGTAGCGCCGGGCCTCCTCGCCAACCTGATAGGCATCGAGCAGCATCCCCACGCACTCCTGCACATCGTGGTACGCGTCCGCAATCTCAGGTGGAGCGTAGCCCAGGCAGAACGTACGAGTCATATCAAAGAAGTAGCCGCCCCCAGCTTCGCGGGGGAAGATGTCGAAGACGATCGTCTTGCCCAGGGCTACGATCTCTTCTGGGCGTCCCTTGCTATGCGGCACACCAGCATCGCGTCCGATCGAGAAGATGAAGCCTTCCGGGTCTTCCAGATGTTCTTCAGCGATGAAGCGGCTGATCTCGTCGTGCACGCGGCCAATCGTGAGCGGCGTGCCGTCGTTCTGTAGCAGCATGTCGTCTCCAACTCGGTGCGATCGAAGGAAGTCTACCGTTCGCTCCACAATGGTACACGTGCGGCGGCCCATCTCGCGCACGCGCTCTGCCTCAAGATGGTCTTTGGTGGCTCGAGCCTCGTCGATGGGCGTCGTCGCGAAATCGCCGTAGACCGTGACATCCTCCAGCTCGCGGTCGAGTGTCTCAAGTAGTAACCAGGCGCGACCCCGGTCCGCCTTTCCATAGAACCCGACCCTACCGCTCACTGCGAGATCGGCAAAGATGCGTCGATGCAGCTCCACGGTCGCTGCCAGTTGATCGCCCTGCTGACGCAGGATAGCGGCGAAGTCGTACTGATTCAGACTCACCACAGCCAACCCGCTCGCCGCTGCCTCGTCTCGCTCGATTGGCGAGCAGAGTAATACCGGTTCCTCACCCCGCTTCTTGATCACATACCCACGCGTCAGGCGGGCACCGTTGGCCATGTAGGCCATGGCCGGATTGTCCCGGGAAGGTCCGGTCACCATCAATGCGTCCAGGTCTCGCTTCTCCATGAAGCGGTCCAGGTCCCTCTTCATTGGGCTCGCTCCTTAGATGTGTCCTCACAGTTGCTGATCACACATTCCTCCACTCCAATGTCACCGGAATGTTGGCGCGATGGTATCTTGCGGTGAGCCTCTATTTGTACCGCTGATATCGCTGGAAGATCTTGCCCACGCTGCGTCCCTCGTGCACACGCTGGATGACCTCGCCCAGCAGGTCGGCAACGGAGAGCACCGTCAGGTTAGGCAAACGTTTCTCCGGTGGGATATTGATGGAGTTCGTCGTCACGATTTCCTTGACAGGAAGCTCCCCGAGCCTGTCAGCGGCTGGAGGCGAGAAGAGGGCATGGGCACAGCAGAGATAGATGTCACGAGCTCCCTGCTCCCGGACAATGTTAGCTGCGTTCACCATCGTCCCGCCGGTATCCACCTCGTCATCCACGATAACGACGTCGTGTCCGTCAACCTCACCGACTAGCGTTAAAGCCTCGGTGTCGACGCTGACGCGTCGCTTCTCCACCAGTGCCAGCGGCATGTTCAACTCGGCGGCGAGATTGCGTGCCTTCTTCGCGAATCCGAGATCCGCTGCAACGACCACAGCACTCTCCAGATCCTTTTCGCGCAGGTAATCGGATAGGATGGAGAAACAGGTCAGCGCGTCTCCTGGAATGCTGAAAAACCCCTGAATCTGGTCGGCGTGCAAGTCGAGGGTCATATAGCGGTCGGCTCCGGCGACGCCGATGATGTCTGCCATCAGCCGAGCGGTGATCGGGACGCGAGGCTGATCCTTCTTGTCTGAGCGAGCATAGGCAAAATACGGGATGACAGCCGTCACACGATCTGGGGAGGCACGCTTCAAGGCGTCCAGAAAGATCAGTAGCTCAATGATGTTGTGACTCACCGGCGGCGCCATAGTTTGCACCAGAAAGACGTCCTGACCCCGAATACTCTCCCCCAATCGGATGAAGATGTTTTCATTCGGGAATTGTATCACCTCCCGAGGGGAGAGAGGGATGCCCAGATAATGGCTGATCTCCTCGGCGAGTGAGGGCGATCCGGTGCCGCTGAATAGCTTTATTGTCCCGTGTGTCCCACCCTTTGCTTCAGTCATTGCTGTCGAACTCCGATCTCAGGATGCTCATCACGTGTGCATCGTGGTACACACCTTCTCGAAACACGCTTTCTCGCAGCGTTCCCTCCCTCTCGAAGCCAACTCCGTCGTAGCAGCTGATGCCCCTCAGATTATCCGCGTGAACGCGCAGGAAGACGCGGTGCAGGTTCATCTCGTCAAAAGCTAGACGTAGCATGGCCCGTATCGCATCGCTGCCGTAGCCTTGACTCCAGTAGTCTTTGTCCCCGATGGTGATGCCCAGTTCCGCATGGCGATCCTTCCAGTTGATATCGAACAGGCTGATGTTGCCGATGTGGGCGCCATCGCACGTCTTGATCGTGAGCATCACGATTTCCTGTCTCTCCATCCGCTCCACGAGACGCTCGAACCATCGTTCCTCCTCAGCCAGGGAGAACGGCAGATACATGTCCAGGTAGCGGCGCACGTCCGGATCACTGAACCATTCGACGAAGCGAGGCAAATCGTCCCGCTTGACTGGGTGCAGTCGCACCCTTTCTCCCACGATCATACGGCTCCTTCCAAATGACAGGTGTCGTTAAGCAAGAGGATGCGCGGCTTCACCGGATCAGACTCGACGATGCTCAATGAGCCGTTGTCAAAGCAGAATGGTGAGAAGGTTGTGGGCAGGCTGAGAAGGTCCATGAGATAAGCCCCCATCGTCCCTCCGTGGGCGACGACGCCTACTGTCTCCTCCGAATGCCGTGAGCCAAGAGCCTCGAACGTAGCCGCTACCCGTGACCTGAATGATTCGCGTCCCTCTTCTCCAGGGATTGCTAGCCTTTCCGCTTTTTCCCAGCGCTCCGCTACGGCCGGAAGCTGTTCCACGACCTCCTGCCAGGTGAGGCCTGTGACATGGCCGATACCGTATTCCTTGAGGCCTTCGTCGACAATCACCGGCACGCCCCAGTCATTCCCCAGAATCTTTGCTGTCTTCAATGCCCGTTGCAGCGGACTGGAATACAGAATGGCTGGAGGACTTTGACGAAGCCGCTCGGCCAAGCGGCGCGCTTGCTTACACCCGACGGGATTCAGAGGAGGATCAGCCCAGCCTTGGATGCGTCCTTCAGCATTCCAGGTCGACTGTCCGTGGCGGATCAGCAATAGGCGCACCCCTGTCTCCTGATTGACACAATTCTCGCGTCGCCGTGTAGACGTCCACCTCCCGGGCCGCAATGCGCTCTATCCACTTCTGGATCTGTTCATTTCCCACGCGGGAGACCAATCGATTCAGCAACCGACGCTGCAGGACGTTAAGCAATTCGGCTTCAATCCGCAGACGTTCTCGCTCTGCCAGTAGTCCCGTGGTGCACAGGTGATGTCGGTGATCCTCAATGGCCTTCAGGACCTCGGAGACCCCGGATCCGTCCAGGGCGATGGTCTGCAGAATAGGCGGTAGCCACCCGTCGCCTTCCGCTGCAGCGTTGCGATTGAGGACCATTTCTAACGCTCGGGCGGTGCGCGCGGCTCCTGGTCGGTCCGCTTTGTTGACAACGAGAATGTCGGCGATCTCCATCAGTCCGGCCTTAAGCGCCTGTACCTCGTCACCCATGCCCGGTGCTTCCAGGACCACCGTCGTGTAAGCCGTCCGGGCAATTTCGACCTCAGACTGACCGGCTCCCACCGTCTCTATGAGGACCACGTCAAACCCCACAGCGTCCAGCACCTTCACCGCGTCGTTTGTCGCCTGCGCAAGGCCTCCAAGGCTGCCCCGGGTTGCCATACTCCGAATGAATACACCGGGATCTCCAGCCAGGTCGCGCATACGGACCCGGTCGCCCAACAGCGCCCCTCCCGTAAAAGGACTGGTGGGATCCACCGCGATGATGCCGACGGTCGTATCCTTCGAGCGCAAGAGCTTGGCGAGTGCGTTGACCAGCGTACTCTTGCCTGATCCCGGGGGTCCCGTCACGCCTACCAAATGGGCCTGACCGGTGTGGGGGTAAAGGGCGGAGAGAGCGGTCTGAGATGCGGCATCGTCGTCCTCAACCAAGGATATGAGGCGCGCCAGAGCATAGCGATTACCGTCGAGGGCTTGGGCAACGAGATCCACGTTATGTCTCAGTCAGCTGCTGTCGGACGAAGTCGCAGATGGCCTCGGTGTTGGATCCTGGACCGAAGATGCCGGCTACGCCCATTTCCTTCAGTGCATCCCGATCCTCGTCCGGTATGATCCCGCCGACGAACACCTTGATGTGATCGAGACCCATCTGCCGAAGTCCGTCGAGCACGCGAGGGACCAGGGTCATGTGCGCACCAGAGAGGACGCTTATTCCGACCGCATCGACATCCTCCTGCAGGGCCGCCTCTACGATCATCTCCGGTGTCTGACGCAGACCCGTGTAGATGACCTCCATCCCAGCGTCTCGCAGAGCGCGGGCGATGACCTTGGCGCCTCGATCGTGGCCATCGAGACCAGGCTTGGCGATCAAAACGCGCAGTTGTTCAGTCATCTAGGCCCTCCTATTCTCTCATAGTAACTAACGGGTGCGATTATACAATAGTTCACATCAGTTGGAAAGACTTCCCACCCCGCTTGACAATCCTGGGAAGCCTGTTAGAATCTCGCGCCGGATAGGGAAGCCAGGACAATAAAGATGGAAGTGCTTCCCCGGAGCGAGTAGATCCTTGACAAGCGGTGCTGGGTGTGTTAGCATCTCGAGCCTGCTCAAGGGAGTTTTGACCTCAGACGCGGGCAGGAGGCTCCCGGCGACGGCCCTCAGGAGAAAGAGGTCCTTGACAAGGTGAGTCGGGCGTGTTATAATCTTCGGCCCGACTAAGGGAGTAGCAGCAACCGCTCCTGGGATGTCGGTCAGTTCCTTGACAGTATGAGCCGGATGTGGTAGAATGACTCTTCGCTCAGAGGAGTCAGGCACATTTGATGCAAGCTTGACAGGGTACATTGAGTGTGTTATAATCTGGCTGAGTGTGAGAAGCACCTTAACAACTGAATAGTGATAGGAAGGTAAAGCGGAATTTGGGTCAACGACAATGCTTACCGACCACAACAGACCGTTGTGGTTAAGTAAACTACGGAGAGTTTGATCGTGGCTCAGGATGAACGCTGGCGGCGTGCCTAACACATGCAAGTCGAGCGATGAGGCTCCCTTCGGGGAGTACATCAGCGGCGGAC
>Ga0207796_1000036_pt1 | contig 56718 bp, 47 predicted proteins | sample Pon1CUnioCityCA_6_FD_187274 | JGI IMG/M metagenome (GOLD analysis project Ga0207796, IMG submission 187274) | Marine sediment microbial community from Union City, CA, USA - Pond 1C Sediment 1 (SPAdes) | ecosystem: Environmental > Aquatic > Marine > Intertidal zone > Salt pond sediment ... | reverse complement strand
ATATGGGTGACGATCAACGAACCCAACGTGTTTGTTTACAGCGCTTACCTGGAGGGCGTCTTCCCGCCGGGCAAACAGGACCTGAAGGCTGCATATCAGGTGATGCACAACATGGTCAAGGCGCATGCCCAAGCCTATGCTGTGATTCACGAGCTGCAGCCGGAAGCCAGGGTGGGCACTGCTATCCAATATCGGGGCTTTAAGCCGGCAACCTGGCTGCCCGTTGACCATTTGGCGGTGAATATCTACCACCGTTTGTTCAATGATTTGTTCCCAAAAACCCTCAAGGATGGTGTCTTGAATGCCATCGTTAAAAAGGACCGGGTTCCGCAAGCTGTGGGAACGCAGGATTTCCTGGGCATTAATTATTATTCAACGGACACCCTGCGTTTTGACTTGTTTTCCCCAAAGACGATGTATACCCATCGCACCTATCCCCAGGATGCGGCATTAAGTGAGACGGGGTTCATCGCCAACCTGCCCGGGGGTATGGTTGAAGCGGTGCGTTGGGGAACACAATTTGGGCTGCCGATGATCATCACAGAAAATGGTGTGGAGGATTCCAAGGATGAAGTGCGCCCCAAATACCTGCTGGAGCATTTGCACGCATTATGGGGGGTCATGAACAGCGATGCCGTGGTGAAGGGCTATTTTCACTGGTCCCTGGTGGATAACTTTGAATGGGAGCGGGGGTGGACGAAGCATTTCGGTTTGTGGGGCTTGGACCGTGAAACCCAGGCACGCATCCACCGACCCAGTGTGGACCTCTACGCTGAAATTTGCCGGTTAAATGGGATCTCTTCAGAAATTGTCACGAAATATGCCCCGGATGCACTCACAACACTATTTCCTTAAATGGCGAGATGAATGTTGGTTAGCTAGTTTAATCGTGTGAAAATTGCCGATGTTGGGTTAATCCAGATAACAGGAGCGAATCTCACCATTGATTTTGACAAACCAGCCTTCTCCCTGGAATGCCCCGTATTCCTCTAATTCTTCTGAAAGATCATCCAGCAATCCAAAGGCACGGGATCTCGAAAAATGGGTTGTGAACCAGGATTGTGGCTCTGAAAGGTTGTGAGTAGCCGCCCAGCAGGCAAGGACAGCGCCAATCTCTTGGTTTAATGCCTCCCCAATGCCTGGATCATTGAAATAATTCACCAAGGCAGGGACCGAATCTGCTGAGAGGGTGTTGAGGTAAGCGCTGTCCAGGGAGTCAACACCCTCCCCAGGTGTGGCCAGGGCGCGCTGCACGTTCTGATTCACAATGAAATTATCGACGTTCAATAGGTTGAGGATGATCCCGAAGCCGAAGATGAAAATGATCAAGACCAAAGCCAGACGGTCCATTTTCTTGAGCAATTCCAGCACAGCGACCCCGACCAGCAGCAGTCCTGTCCAAATGATGAAGATGTGGGTCAAGGTGCGCAGGCGTGTAAAGCCGTAAGCGTCTTCGTATAGGGAAAGGCGTATATAAGCAGACGCAAGGATGATGCCGACCATGATCACCAGGAAAAGCCCCAACCCTGAAAAGGTCCAGCGTTTGGCCGGTGTCTCTCGCTTGGTGAGGGCACTAACGACATAAAAAACCAGCAGACTGATGACGGCGACAGCCAGCAGCTCGAAAAAGCCGCGTCTTGCATATTCTGCGTAGGTGAAACCCTCGGTGCTGATATTGGTGGTCCCACCAAAAAGGTAGGTGATCTGGAGGGTCACAAAGGACAGGAACAGCAGGTTGATGCTGCCCAGCAGGATCAGGGCTTCGATGAATCCCAGGGAAATTCGTTGAGTCAGGTCTTTTGTGGTCCCTTCTTTCCGGCTCTCAACCAGGGCAAAGTAGTAGGTTGAAAGCAGCCCATAGGCTATGATGAGCACATAGACCAGGCGGAAAATGATTTCCCCGAAGTTTTCGGGTTGGAGCCAGGAGAAAAGGGCAGAAATGCGCTGGTTGAAGACCGGGTCTGCCTGGGCGAGGAGCAGGGTCAGCAAGAGGATAACGGGCAGGGTGATCAAGATCCCACGCAAAAAAGGTGTGGCTCTTTTAGCAAGGGAACGCCTAGCATCTTCTGGTTCTTGATCCTCACTTTCCTTGTTGACCGTTGTTGATTTGATTTTCAAGAAAAACAGAATGCCGCCGCTGAACAGGTTGAGCAGGAATTTGATGATCTGGATCAGTGTTTGTTGAAGGGTTAAATCCTTCCAGGCTCCGGATTGCAAGGTCATGGCAAAGAGGATCAGCGTAGCAAGGGTGATCAGGATGTTGGCGGCAGTGGTGAAGGGTTCTGCCCGAAAAGCGATCATTAAGGAGAAAAATCCTACAGGTACAAGCAGCAGGTAGGAGGTCCATGGGATGGGAATTCTCTCAAACCAGAAAGGGATCAAACCTGCCAAAAGGGCAAGGAGTACGAAAAAGAATGCATTGATCCCCAGGGGGTTTTCCCAGAATAACTGGTCAAAACAAAATGCAGACAGGAGAGCTAATATCCAAAAGAGGTTTTTATGTTTTAAGCGCATACCGCTCCAATCTTTGTTCACCACACCAGGAAGTGGTTGATGAAAGGGTTATTTTAATCTGGCTTAACTTTGACCCGGTTCGCCTTCGCCAAGCGATTTATTTCAGATCAGAGAAAAACCAGGATTCTATCCAGGGCAGTGCACAACTAAAATTATATCGCTATGTTGATTCAGATGCTGCCGGCAAAGGCGAAACAAGTTGGTCTTAGGTGAAATAAATAGGATAGTAAGTGATACCATAGCTTACTGATAGAAATCTATCATAAACTATCATATTCCAGACAGGCAACCGGATTTTATTATTTATGATGAATTATTTGATCATTATAAACAGTTTAGGGGCAATCCCTGCCTGCGCCGCCATCCCAGCCTGTAAACTTTGTTATTAGTAATAAAATGAATGTTAGCGTCCGGACTTAACCCAGGGCATAATATCATCAAATTGATGTATATGAAGGAAAATCTAACCAAGATGATAAAACGCCATCAATAGTTTGACGATTCAACTTTGGACAATCTCAACAAATTCAGATAAAATACTTAAATATTGAAATAGTCTTAAACAGAGCACACTGACTTTAATAATCTAGTTATAGGAGAATCAATGAAAAAAGTTGCCATCATCACGGATAGCAGTGCCTACCTGCCGGAAGAGATCCTTCGGGAGTTGAATATCCATGTGGTCCGACTGACCCTGCATTGGGAGGATAAAAGTTACCGGGATGGGGAAGATATCCGTGCGGAGGAGTTTTATGAAAAGCTGGCTGAAGCGGATACCCTGCCCACAACCAGCCAGACGACGGTCGGAGAGTTTGAGCGTTTGTTCAAAGAGCTCCTGGATGCGGGTCACCCGGTCATGGCAATCTTGATTTCCAGCGGCATCTCCGGGACGGTGGAATCGGCGATACAAGCCAAAGCCAGTTTCCCTGATGCCCCGCTGGTGGTGATGGATTCAAAACTGGTCTCCATGGCTTTAGGATTTATGGTGATGGCTGTAGCACGAGAAGCCCAAAAGGGCGCTTCACTTGCAGAATGCCAGGCTTTAGCGGAAGCGGTTTATCCTAAAATTGGGGTCTTTTTCACGGTTGATACCCTCAAATATCTCAACAAAGGCGGTCGGATCAACACTGCTAAACGCCTTTTGGGGGCGGCGTTGAATATCAAACCGATTATGGAGATCCGGGACGGGAAAATCGAACTGTTGGAATCCGTGCGATCCCGTAAAAAAGCCTTGGCACGCCTGCTGGAATTGACGGAGAAGGGGATAAATGATCGAGAACCGGTGTGGATCTCAACCTTTCATGCGGCTGCCGAAGAGGACAACCAAAAGCTGTTGACAGAGGCAGTGGCGCGGTTTAGCCCGATTGAGACGGTGGTCACCCATGTCAGCCCGGTGGTTGGTGCCCACACAGGACCAGGGACTGTGAGCATTGCTTATATGGTGGGGTGATTCAGAGCCACCCTCGCAGCCCATAAACCAGCATTCCAATATATTCCTTGAGGACTGTGGTTGTCAAACCCAGGGATCCGGTGCTGGGCAGCAGATAGATCACAAACTCATCCAACCCGGGCCTGAATGCGGCCTGCCAATTTTGTTCGGTGATGGTGAAATCGACCGGCGCGGGAATGACATCTATGCCCTGTTTTTCAAACAGGGCTTTTGAGCGGGGCATGTGGATGGCAGAAGTGACAAGGATGATCTCCTCGATATTATTTTCCCGCAGTATTTCAGCAGAATAGAAAGCATCCTCATAGGTGTTTTGAGAATCGGGCTGCTGCCAGATGGCATCCTCCGGGATGCCAATTAAAAGAAGCAGGTCGGTCATTTCCTGGGCTGGTGTATCCCCACGTGAAGATGTGAATTGTACGTTGCCGCCGCTCGCCAGGATGATGGGTGCAGCCCCTTCCTGGTAAAGTTTGGCAGCATACAGCACACGGTCTCCGGCGCCGTTGATTTCGGTCATGGGCCGGGGTGGATCAAAGGATTCAGTCCCGCCGCCCAAAAGGACAATGACTTCCGCCTGGGGGGTGGTTTCCGGGGGGAGGTTGCGCCATTCCAGGGATCGTGCCAGGGCATAGCTTACCCAGCGGTTACTGGCCAACCAGAGGATGACCAGTGCTGCAATGAGCAGACCTTGCTGCCAGCGGCGCTTTTTATGCAAGAAAAGTCCCACCAGGATCAGGATACAAGCCAGACCTAGTGGATAGACGAAAAGGGGGAGCAGCTTACTGAGGTAAACAAACATTAAAGATCATCCTTTATGTGTTGGTGGCAATGGGTCACATTTATTTTGAGAGCTGGATGACGCCGTTTGCATCCGCTTCAAAGGCATTTTCTCCAAGGATATAAATGCCGTAGGGACAGCGACCGGCGTTGATTTGAGCGAGGATCGCCTGCATGATGACGTCGGGCTTAGAGGCGCTCTCTTCAGTAAAGGTGCCCAGTTCGCATTGACTAGCTAACGGGATCTCGTCCAGTCGGCTCAGTATAACATCCACAGCCTCCCAGGTAGCATTGATGCGCGGTACATGCCAAGGATCAAAGCCAGATGAGAAGAGGGCTGGAAAAAATTTTGCATTCGAGGCATGATCGCCCTCTACAATGGCTTGCACAGTGGTGTTTTCGGGCGCTATGTAGTCGAAGAGAACTTTTTTACCAGCGTCTGTGGCCGGCCAGATAACATACGGCAGGGCAAGGATGTTGGGCAGCTTTTGGGTGTAGCTTTCCTTCCCAACCAGCGCCAATGCCTCTCGCAGGGCTTTGTCATTCTCGGAGAGCTCCCATTGGATTTCAGGAGGTGATAATTGGTTGAGAAAGGGGTGGCTGTAAAAATGGTTCATGGGGATGGCACCGTTTTCGATCCCCCAGGCGATGGCTTCCGCCCTATCCTGGCGCCATCCGTCCTGGACGGTGAACGCGCCATTCGTATAGCTGTTTGCATAGGACTTGTCCCCAAAATTATAGAACAGGGCTAAATGAAAATTAAAATCTGGGTGGCTTTGTGAAAACTGCCACAGTCGGCCTGCGCCAGAATAAGCTGCGGGTTGGTTTGCTTCATCCAATGAGAGTTGGTCGGCGTAGAACAGGTCATCAAAGGTGATAATCAGCGGACGCCGTCCCTCAGGTACGCTGATACGCCCTTCCAGCCAATCGGATAAACTCACCAGGGAAAAACCAGCCTCATAAAGGGCATTGAGGTGTCCATCAAAATCCGTTAAACTGGTTGTGTAGCTGTAGGAATAGGCGCCTGCCTGCGGTTCAAAACGATGATACATCAAGATAGGGACTTGCGGTATCCCTTCCCAGACGGTGGCAGTGCGATGGATAAATTGGGGTGTGAAGGATGGCTGCGGTGAGGGTGTTGGTGAGGGATTGGGGGTGCTTGAAACTGGCGTAAACCAATCGATTTTTACGGTTGGGATGCGGACATTCTGAGAGGCTGTTGGACCAGGGACATAACAGGCGGACAACACACTTGCCAGAAAAAACAGCAGTAAGCGTTTTAATTTCCACTTCATGTGACAATTTTACCTTTTTTAAATTGAATAAATGCAAGATAGATGCCAGGAATACTACACTCTGGAGTATTCTAGTGCATGTGGCGAAGGAATGATTAATATCTTGTAAAACCTTGTTCAAATAAACCTTTCGTTCGAATGTAACAGGATATAATAGATGGATGTTGCCAAAGGGCAGCATGATCAAGGCTAAAAATCCTCATAAAATCTGTGGATCGACCAGTGTTTCTCTTGGTAATATGAAGCAATGAGGCTTATGAAGGAGCAAGAATGGCTCGCCCATTATGGTTTGTTAATTTCCTGAAGCGCCATTTTGGTTTACGTTTTATTGGGGCAGAAATGACAAAGTGGCCGGTTTTGGGTCATCTGATGGAACGCGCCTTGTTTAATGGTCATCGTACAGGGGATGCCTTATTTTACCTGCCAAAGGATCGGGTATTAATCCAACAGAAAATTGATGAGCAGGAGAATCTGGTTGTGCCTTCCACAGTCGTCTCCCATTTTATTGATGAAGCCAACTTCATATTTCTCATGGACAAATGCATCTGCCGGGAGGCTGCGGATTGCCAGGATTATGATCACACTATCGGTTGTATCTTTTTAGGTGAAGCGGTATTGGATATTAACCCGAAGCTTGGGCACTTGGTTGATAAACAAACCGCCCACGCCCATGTGCGACGGGCAAGGGAGGCAGGGTTGGTGCACTTGATCGGTCGGGATAAAATCGATGCCGTCTGGATGGGGGTGAAACCTTCTACCAAATTGATGACGGTCTGTAATTGCTGCCCCTGCTGCTGCCTGTTCCGGTTTTTACCCAATTTAGCACCCAAATTGCAGAAGAAGATCGAACGCATGCCTGGTGTACGCGTTTATGTGACAGAGGATTGTACCGGTTGCGGCCTTTGCACAGAGGATGTGTGTTTCATCGATGCCATCCACCTGGAAGATGGTCGTGCGATGATCGAAGAAGATTGCCGGGGATGCGGTTATTGTGCTGAAGTTTGCCCACATGATGCCATTCGCATTGTGATTGATCGAGAGGATTATATTGAAAATGCGATCAAGCGGTTAAACCAAGCAGTGGATGTGCACTAGGTCAATAAAAAATTACTCTTTGTTCAATTAATTTATACAGGCTTTGCCGAATTATCATGACACCTCATCCCAATCATGGGTTGAGGTGATTATTTTATTCAGCCTGTGCTGAATCATCTGCCAAACGTGATTCTGCAAGCCGGCAGTAATCGGGGTTGATCTCATACCCGACATAATCGCGACCATCTTGCCTGGCAGCCACACACGTGGTTCCGCTGCCAGCGAAAGGATCCAGCACCACATCCCCTTGATAGGTATAGAGCTGGATGCAACGGTGCGGTAATTCGATAGGGAAGGGCGCTGGGTGGCCGATTTGTCGGGCTTGAACGGCTGGAAACTGCCATACGGATTTGGTCCAGTCCAGGAAGTATTCTCTTGTGATCGTATTCTCACGGTCACCTTTGGGCCTGCGAAATCCTTCCTTGCAAAAGACAAGGATATATTCGTGAACGTCCCGCAGGACAGGGTTACTGGCAGAAAGCCAGCTTCCCCAAGCTGTGGATGGGCTGGCACTGGCTGCCTTATCCCAGATGATCTCACCGCGCATCAGGAAACCAAGGGACAGCATCTGCTCGATGATGAAGCTGTGCAGGGGGATATAGGGTTTGCGACCCAGGTTCGCCAGGTTGATGCACGCCCGTCCCCCAGGGACAAGCACCCGGTAGGTCTCTGACCAAACTTGCTCTAGCATGGATAGATATTCTCCCAAAGTCAGGTCCTCATCATATTCTTTGCGGGCGTTATAGGGTGGAGAGGTGACCATCAGGTGAATGCTGGCGTCAGGTAATTGGGGCATTGTTTCACTGGAAGCACACAGGATGTGATTGATAATGTCCTTTGATATAGGATTTTCGTAGTATCTGATGGTTTTTCCCTGATCCATGTTTTGATACATCCGGCTGTCATAGAACCACGACGAATCATGACTGCGCCTGCCGGGGGTACCAAAAGCACTGGTTTCTGTTCCATTGTCATTTTCTTGTCCCATGATATCTAATTATAGCGTTACCTGAAGACTCGAACTTGTTTGATGTTAGAAACCCTGTGAAGCCCCCTGTGCATCGATCACAGCGCGGTATAATCGATGTCACTGGCGATGAGAGGAGAAAATATGCTTAATCCACTTGAATCGATACTGGTGCTGGTTGACTTCCAGGGGCGTTTGGCTGAAATTGTCGATCGATCAGGGCTGGTTGTGCCCAACCTTCTCAGAATGGTCAAAGGCTGCCAGGCATTGGACATTCCCATCCTGCCAACCTTGCAGGTGCCCGAGAAATTAGGCCCGATATTGCCTGAGCTGGGTGAGGCTTTGGAGGGCGTCGAACCGATAGCCAAATCAGCTTTTAGTGCTTACCGGGAGCCGGAATTTTTATTGGCTTTCAAAAAGACTTCGCGGAGCCAGGTCTTGTTGATGGGGATCGAAGCGCATGTTTGTGTTTTTCAGACGGGCATGGACCTGCTGAACAGCGGGTTTTTGGTTCATGTGCTCAGCGACGGTGTGTTTTCGCGCACAGCGGAGAACCATGACCTGGCTTTGCACAGGCTGCATGAGGCGGGAGCAACCCTGACCAGTGTGGAGATTGTTTTGTTTGAGTTAATCCGCACCTCCAAACATCCCAGTTTCCGCAGAATTTCCCAACTTGTGAAGTAATCATTTTGCTGATCTGGAAGTTAGCTTGGGATGGTTTGTGGACAGTGTCCGTGATAAAATATTGTCTATAAGGATTCTCACCTCATTGATTCGGCGATATTCACAGGATGGGTAACCCCATGACTCGAAAATTACGTAAGTGGCATTTTCTCCTATTGGGAAGCGTACTAGTTTTGCTTTCAGGCTATTTATGGTACTGGAATTGGCGCAGCCTGGGGATTCCCGATCCTTTAAGACCAGAGCACTTTATCACCATCACATGCTTTATCGTTGGCATCGTCGTTTTGGGGGCTTTTGTGTATCGATTAACCCGGCGACAGGTGACCATTATGTTGTTATTGATGATCCTTGCCAACCTCATTGCGGCCTTGGTTTCATTGTGGATTGGCCGCACCTTCCCCGCTATCTTTACGCTGCTCTGCCCCAGGGATTATTTAGTGGCGGATACCGAATACATCAGCACTTGGCGAGCCACTTTCTTAACGCCAGCACAAACTATGCTGCACGGCGGTTTGTTGGTCATCTGGGTTTTTAGCCTGGTGATGTTCCTGATTCGCAAACCGGGCGATCAACCGGGATAAGACTGAAGCACCCCCTGTCAATCAAAAAAATCCATTTTTGTTTTTCCCAATCACGCATTGTGAAGTAACAGACGTTGGTGGTTATCTGTCTGATCTAATAAACCCCCCTAAAAAAATTTTTGTGGATAAAAAAATGGGCACAACCTTAAGAAATGGAAATCTTTGATTTTCCATTTTTTTCTTGTAAAATTAAGATAGGTTTTATCCAAAAAGGAGCGGATCATGGGGCAAATTAATCTTAAGAAAATGCTGTGGGCAGCGGTGTTTATTTTATTGACGCTTACCGCCTGTGGGTTGCGTGATCTCACCAGGGATGATGTTGATGAGGAAACGCCCCAAGTTGATGAAATTTTGAATGCTACGCTGACAGCACTGGCATCAGAAGCGGCCACAGAAGAACCGAAATCCCCAACTTTGACCCAATCTCCTGAAGCTACCCCCACTGAAACCTCCCAGCCATCTCCCGGTTCGATTTCTGGGGAACTGGGTTATCCCAGCGAGTATATCCCACCCTTGCGGGTGGTGGCTTTTGATGTGAATTCACAGGATTATTATTTTGTCGACACCCAGCGTAATCAATCCGAATACCAGATTGACGGCTTGCCGTCGGGCACCTATCATGTGGTGGCTTATGTGCGTGAGGAGGGTCCTGATATCCCTGGCGCTTATACGCATTTTGTCACTTGCGGTCAAACCACAGATTGTACCGATCACAGTTTGATTGATGTGAAGGTGAACGCTGGCCAGGTGAGGGAGGATGTGGACCCGATTGACTTTTACGCCCGACCAGATGAGGTTAATTGGCCTGAAAATCCAACACAGTAGGCAGAATTTATATTAAAATTTGTTCTGAATATTTATCAGAAAGATTTCAACAGCCGTGACTAACCTGCTCTCTGATCCGTTGACTTTAAAGATTTTCGGACTCACCGGTGCTGCCATTGCCATTCTGGGCAGTTTGATTACCGCTTTCGCCTATACCGGGAAAGAAGGTGAAAAGTATTCACCCTTAAACCATTTCATTTCTGAATTAGGGGAGGTGGGGATTTCAAAACTTGCCTGGGTTTTCAATTACAGTCTAATCCTGACGGGTATTTGCCTGGTGTTGGCTTCGATCAGCCTGGGATTGATACTGCCCGGTGTCCTGGCAAAGCTTGCTCTGGCAGCCGGCGTCATTTCCGCGATCAGTTTATCCCTGGTGGGTGTTTTCCCCATGAACAAAATCAAACCTCATGGCTATGCTGCCATAACCTATTTCCGGGCGGGATTAGCCATGGTGATCCTCTTCAGCCTGGCGATTGCTTTTCCATCGAGTGCCCAATTGGTGCTGCCGAGGTGTACTGCCCTTGCCGGCTTGCCACCGATCTTTGCTTTTTCAGGCTTCTTGGTGCTGATCGGGCAGGCATACAAAGATGCTGATGATCCCCTTGCCACCGAAGATGTCCAACGACCGAAGATATGGCTGTTGGCGATTGTGGAATGGCTGATTTTTATCACGATATTGCTGTGGATATTCATTGTCGTAATCGGATTTTAGCAAAATCAGCTTTAGGATCCATCTCTGTTTGCATCGTGAGTAATGCGGGAATCGATGGATGAAAAAGACGAGATGTTGAGAGAAACCATTTTTTTGTTGAGAAACTGAAACCTTCTAATTTTCAGGAAACTCAAAGAGATATTGATATTTAAATTTTTTGGTTCTACTGAAGGGCTTCTTCCATATTTTTTATCGGTGATAAAGGAAATAAATCGATATCCAAAATTATCAGCCAACGGAAGATCATAGTGTATGGGTCTACTTGAGATCGTTCTATTATCTCCAGTAGACTTAATAATGAAAGAGAATGGTTGAATGGAAAAACGAGGAGAGATTAATGGAAAAAGACCATCAAGATTCTAAAGGAAATTACGGTCGATTTTTTGTCATGATCGGGCTTTCAATGGTCCTGATGTATTTTACAACATATTTAAATTCCATCAAAATTTTGGATCATTTTAGGTTCAGCGAGACTCGATTATTTATGACATTGATCATGGGCTCTGTGATGACAGTTGTTATGCTCTTATTTATGCGAAAGATGTATCGTAATAAGAAAGCGAATATAGCCATTTTTGTTGGTGCGGCCATTGTGTTTTTAGCAGGGCTCATCCTGGTTCGCAGCCAAATAACCGTCAGTGAGGTTGATTATATGGAAGCCATGATTCCACATCATTCCATTGCTATCCTGACGAGCGATCGAGCCCAAATTGAAGATCTGCGTGTCCGCGAACTGGCTGATGAGATTATCCTTGCCCAGCGCAGGGAGATCAAAGAGATGGAATGGTTGATTGATGATATCCGGTTGAATGGCGAAGCACGAACAAAAGCGGATGCTGAGGATCGGGCGGTGCCTGATTTCTCAGCAACTCTAGATTAGACTAGGTCACAGCCTGTTCAATCTTCCTCTCATATTGGAGACGGATTAGGTGAGAGCCATTAACCATGGGTGATTTAGTGTGGCCCGTTTTCCCTTCCTTGACAAGATTTTGGGGAAGGGATAAAATCAGTCACACGCTCAAACAAGGGAAGCGTCATAAGCCGAGTTAGCTCAGTTGGTAGAGCACGCGACTGAAAATCGCGGTGTCCACAGTTCGATTCTGTGACTCGGCACCTTGTATTTAAAGAGGTTGTTCTTCCATAAGAACAATCTCTTTTATTCTTGAAAATTTAGGTGATCCCCCCGTTGGTTTTTTTTAATTAACTGGATAAACTAAAACACCAACAAAGGGATACAATTGCAGGCTTTAACCTTTTTAAACAATCAACAATTGGTGCCCATCAAATATTTGCTTTCAGAAACGGGGTTATGCTATTCTGTAAGTATCATTGTAAGTAATGAATAGTCTTATTTATGTTCAGGTATTACAATGCTTATGCTAAGTCCCATGAAATAATTTCATCCTTAATCACGACCCTTTATAGGCATACTCAGGAGTGGATAGGATGGTCATAAAAAATAAATCCGGTGAAGTCCGCTTGATCTGGCGGTTGGCGCTGCTGGTCCTCCCATTTCTTATTATTGCATATTTGTTACGCCTTATTCCCATCAGAATCCAGATTGGAATCCTCATAAACCAGGGTATACCTGTCGCGTTTGCGGAATCACGGGCGCGTACATTATTTATGGAAGATCCTGTCGCCTCGTCCATTATTGGCATCATTCAAGGGTTGACCTGGTACTTGCTGGTCTTCATCATTATTAACTGGGTTGAAAAAGGCAGCTTAACTTTGAGTAGCTTTGGTTTAGCCGCGAAGGGGAACAGCCTTCGGTTGATCAGCTTCGGTGTGCTTCTTGGATTAGTGATGTATTTGGGTTATTTGGGGGTAGGCACACTGTTTGAAGAAAATTCTTTGGTATGGTCATTGAAAAAACTCGGTATCTTACCGTTTTTGCTGATATTTTTTAATTTATTAATTAACGGATTTGGTGAAGAGACAGCTTTTCGCGCCTATTTTCAAACACGCCTGGTCAATCGCCATGGGTTGTGGTTGGGCATTGCTCTTGCCAGCATCACATTTATCCTTCTGCATCTAATCATCTATCCATTTACGGGGATGGTTATTGTTGCAGGTATTTTCTTAGCTGGTTTCTTCGGCATTTTATACATTTGGACAGGTTCGGTGATCATGGTTGGGATAATGCATACCATTTTTAACCTGGCACCTCGAGTTTTGGGTAATTGGCCTTCTGATTTAAGCCTGCTGATCGTCAACGCCCTTGCGTTCCTATTGGCTGCGGTTCTTTTTTCTCGCAAGAACCGACAGACTAGTCTTTAATAGCATTTTTCAAAGGAAGTATCCGTCAATCGACTTATTCATTCTCCATCCTCAAATTCGATCCATCTTTCAATTTCTCTGGCTGTCTTCACGGTAAATTCGGCTTCTTTAGATTGGGTGGCAATACCATCGAAGTGACTCTCTTCCACGAATTTCACCAGGTCGAGGTGCAGTTTTTGTGGGTCCTGGGAAGCCAGTTTGTCTAGGGTATCGAAGCCCGAATCCAGGTAGAGGCGCGTTCGGACAGCTTTCACCCCTCTGATGCGGGAAAGGTCTGCCATCTTGACCAGGTCTAAGAGGTTTTGATAGGGCACGCCAAGTTCTGCAGCCAATGCCAGGCGCATATCTCTAGTTCGGCAGGCGCGAAGCAGTTGATGGGCATTTCGCAAACCTTTTGCCTCTAATTCGGTGATTAATGATGGGTCCACGCCGATGAAATCCTTGAGCCGCATCGGTTTGGTCTCTTTGTTCAGTAACTCACGGCGCAATTGCAGTGCAGCAGCCTTGAGTGCATCCCTGCCCTGGAATTCGGAAACATTCGCCAGTCCCAAGAGCAGGTTCTTTTGGTCTTTTTCTGTAGATAGGATAAAGGTATGCAGGTCTTTAATTTCAATATCATCATCGATGGTTAAGCCACGTGTTTCTTTCAACCAGGTATCAAATCTTTCGAATGCTTTTAAGGACCGGATGGTAGCATATTTTGAGCCCCCCAATGATTTGAGATATTCCTATAAGTGTTCTATATTCACAGTATTCCTTTGAACAAATGTTTAATTAATGGGTGTTCAAGATCTTTAAGAATCATGATTCTAATGCCCATGCCACAGCGGCTTCTGCATGCAGGGTGGTGGTGTCGAAAACCGGGATCGACACATCCAATTGGCGGACCAGAAGCGGGATCTCGGTACAGCCCAGGATTACACCCTGGGCGCCTTCAGCCTGCAAATTTTCGATGACCTTCAAGTAAGCTTGACGCGAGGTCTCCATAATTTTGCCCTGGACGAGCTCATCATAGATGATACGATGAACGATCTCTCTTTCAGATTTGTCCGGGATCAGGACATTCAGTCCATGATCTTTTTCCAATCGGCCGCGGTAAAAATCCCCTTCCATGGTGAAACGTGTCCCCAGCAGACCGACGGTTCCCAGAGCCATAGATTTGATTGCTGTCGCGGTAGTATCAGCAATATGTAATAGAGGTATTTGGATGGCGGCCTCGATCTCTCCTGCCATGCGGTGCATGGTGTTGGTGCAGATCACCAGACATTCAGCCCCACCTGCTTCCAGCCGGTGGACCGCATCGATCATGGCCTGGGTCAAGGCATCCCACGACCCGGCATGCTGCAGCTTTTCAATTTCGGCAAAATCCACAGAATACATCAGACATTGAGCAGAATGCAAGCCGCCCAACTGTCTTTTTACTGTTTGGTTGATAATGCGATAATACTCAATGGAAGATTCCCAGCTCATCCCCCCCAGCAAACCAATCGTTTTCATTGTATTACTCCTTTGATCTTTGGTCTAATTTTATGACAAATTTGCTCTTTGTACTAAATCTCTGAGCTGCTCCATCAATTGAAGGACAAAAGATTGAATAAATGAATGGAATGCAATTGTTTCAAAATGGCAAAAAGGGTTCGCTATGTGTTAAAATATCTTTTCGAGATTGCCAAGTGAAAATATGTCATAAAAAAACAAATTGAATAATGAGGATTCTCCTAAATCTGCCTTATTGTAAATTGATGTTCAACGGGGGCTATAATAATCAACGCCACCCGGTTTATTTGAAAGTAAGGTTGCTGAACAATTTCCTGAACCTTGTTGACAAAGCTCATCTTGCGGATGTGCCTGTGGTTTATATCCAGACCTTCATCCTCAAGATGGGGATTGGCGCGTTCATAAAACACAAAGCAGTGCTTTTAAGGGAACAATTTTGGATGAATAGCTGGCTTCCTGTGGGGTTGAGCAGGGTGTGGTTACTGGGTTGTTAACCCACATGTGTGTGAAGAACACCTACTCTGGCGGAATGGAAGCAGGATACTGGGTTTTATTGGCTGGGGACGGTCACAGCAATTTCAGGAGGGACGCTGCCGTGCTTATTGTCAGGTGGAATGGGCTCCTGACGCAGAAGAGGGTGCAGGTGATGGATTCATATGATATCTGTTTCTATTATGATTGAAAAGGGCTAATGTTTCCCTTATATCCGAATCTTGATCTGTTCGAAAATATTCATGATGAACATTTTTACTAGGGTAAAGACCTTACCAATGCCCTGTTTCTTTGCGATATTTAGATAGGTGAGTGTTGTGTTTTTGGGAATCTTTGGCTGGGCTTGTTTGGGTTTGGGCACCATCTGCAAAGCCCCACTCGGGCAAAGGCTGACACACAATCCACAGCCAATACAGCGTTGTGATTGAAACTCAATTGTGTTGTTGTCACCAGTGGTTAATGCTGCCATCGGGCAGATTTCCACACAGGACCCACACTCGATGCAAAAGGAAAGATCAAGATCGGCAATGAAAGGATTTGCCACAAGTGCACCTGGGTTGGGCTCTTCCTTAATATGGCGCAAAACCCCACAGCAGCAATCACAGCAGGCACACATAAAGATCGGGTTTTGGGAATTGGAAGGCTGTAAGACCAAGCCGGCAGCCTGGGCTTCTTTCAGGATTCCAAGGGCTTCTTCAAAGGAGATCATCCTGCCTTTGCCGGTTTTGACGGTGTCGCGTGCGCCGGCGTCAAAGGAAAAGCAGGTTTCCAAGGGTTTTCCACAGCTCATGCCCAGCATTTCCCGCTCCTGACGGCAGATGCAATTGCGTACGGCGATCTGCTGCTTAGAGCGCAGGATGGCTTCGGCTTGCATGTAGGGAAGCACGTCTGAACTGATGGGTACGGCTTCGTTCACCGGGATGGTGCGCACCTGAGGCAATTTCTTCCAGGGACCCTGTTCAAAATAGATCGGTGCATACGCTTCTACCAGGTCAATGATCTCCGCATCCAGGCGGTTGACCTGACCTTCATAAAAGCCAATCACAAACTGGCTAATGGCATAGGTAGGTGGTTCCCCTTCAGGGTAGCTGCCGTCGATCAAGCCTTTCTGCACCATCACTTCCAGCAATTGTGTCGTGGTATGAGTGGATAAACCAGCGCGATGGGCGATGACGGGTGCTTGTTCACCGATCAGGGTTAAATGCAATGCCAAGGCTGTTTCCCCCTCGCTGAACAGTTTCTTGAGGATTTTCAACTCCAAGCCATCCTTAGTAGGCGGGAATCCGGCTGGCAGTGAATCCAGGTAATGAGCCAGTTGGGTGTAAATATCCGACATAGCTATTTTCTAACTAGAGTTTCTAAATTCATGTTGAGGTTTAATTTGTTTATTCATGAAAAACATAATCATTTCTGAGCCGACGAATAACTACCTTAGGTTTCACATCTTGATTATATTTGTTTTTCTGGAGGTTTTTAGGATTTTTTATTGAATTTGTGCTATGTGTCAAATAATTCTGATGACTTCAATCAATAAGACAGCTCCAAAGTTTTAGGCGAAATGAACAAATCCCATCAATCCTTTGTGTCGGTGCGATGTTTTTTATGGATATATCCCCCTATTTTTCCTTAAATCATTTAAAATATTACTCTTTGATAAGAAAGGAATACCATGCCTACATCAAATGAACAATCTGCCCCCTTTATTCACTTCCGGCGGATTACCTGCACAACCTTGAATGAGATCTGTGATTTGAGTAAAACGCTGCCCCCAGAACAGCGGGGGATGGTGGCGGATAACGTCGTTTCGGTTGCTGAAGCTCATTTTTCACCCTGTGCATGGATGCGCGCGATTTATGCTGATGAGAAGCCCATCGGCTTTATCATGACCCATACTGGCTCGGATGTTGAGGATGGAATTGACTGCCCCGGTGTATTCCTCTGGCGCTTTATGATTGCTTATCCCTTCCAGGGCAAGGGCTACGGCAAACAAGCATTGGAAAAGCTGCTCTTGCATTTAAAGGTCATGGGCGTCCCCCTGTTGTTCACAAGCTGTTGCCAGGGTGAAGGCAGCCCAGAGGGTTTTTACCGCAAGTTGGGCTTCCTGCCGACAGGTGATCATTATGGGGACGAGATCGAGCTGGTGCTGCGGGTGGATGAATATCCCTTTGATCTCAATTTACCTGTGCCACAGTAACGGGGATAAGCGTTTCACCTTGGGAAGTCAACTGTTCTCGCTAGAGGTAGATGAGTCAAGTGTGATAAATATTCTGGAATAAGACAACAATGCTCCATGTCTTCATCGCTTGGTATCACGCCAGGTTAAACAAACCACATTAGGAGGGATTAATTTCCAAAAACGGTCTGGATTTGAGGAACAAAAACCGGTTATGGATGATATTTCCTAACGGATTCTTAATAGTTATTTGCTATCAGGACTAATCTAAGCAGATAAAGAAGGAGCATTTATGACTGCCCGGGTGGACTAAAATCCACCTGCAGTTTGACCGCTTTGTCCATTTCTTCAGGGGTCAGGAGGGGAACAGCTCGAATTCGGAAAGTGCCGCTGGCATTACCGATCAATGTCACTGCTGTTGATACGACATGGTCAGGTAAGTTGACGATAATATAGAAATCTTGCTCGGCATTGGAATAATAAAACGCTTCCAATGAACCGCCAACGCTTTGCAGGGCGCGTTTGGAAACGTTGATCCGCACTGATCCGCCTTCTTTCATCAACCCCTGATACCCCTCTGGTGTATAGGATCCATAGAATAAATATTTTGGCATTAAATACCTCCAGGTCCAGATGAAGCTATTGATTTTCCGATTTAACTAATTTAAAGTAAATATATTTTTGATGTCATGATTTTCTTTGTTTGTTATATTGAAGCTCTCGTACGTGATTTTGATTAGCATGACCTGGAAAGATCCGCCATATCGCAGTGTGGTTCATGATTAATCGAAGGAAACAGGATGTGATCTGCGATGGTGAAAATCTCAAGATGGCTTGACCCAGCATTGGCTTGTGAAGATCACTTCGAAACCCAACGCCAGGTAGAAAGGCTGGTTGGAGCCGACGAAGGCTTCCACGGCGCCCAGTTCAGCACAGCGCCGAATGCCCTCCAGGACAGCCGCCTTTCCCAAGCCCATACGGCGGTAATCAGGGTCGGTTGCCACCGGCTCAACGTAACCATAACGTCCTTGGGGCTGGAAAAACATGCCGCAGATGGAGACGAAATCCCCATTGGGAGCGGCAACTACGATTTTCAAGTCACGACTGGCGGTGATGGTGTCAAACATGGTTCGGCGCATTTCAAATTCCTCATATGTCATCTCCGGCTCGCCGGGATGGTTGAAACCGCGCCACATCACCCGGTGCACCTTTGCCCAGTCGGGTTCATCTGCCAGGCTGAGCAGACGAAAGCCTTCGGGTAAATGAATTTTCGGGAATGGACCTGGGATAGCGAAGCGCGCCATCGGACGGTCATACCGTGGATCGTGTTGGTAGTCGCGCGACCTCACCAGGTCGGTGAATGTCTTATCGGTATTGTTCACAAAGGCATGCAGAAGTCCATCGGGGGCTGAAAGCTGGCGTTCTGCATAATCCAGCATTTGTGCCCGGATTTGTCGATAGCCGGGCTCAAAATGGAAAAAGGTTTCTCCCAGGTCGGTTTCGTAATTGGCGACTGCAACAACCTCTCCGTCTTCCTCCCAGATGCCGATCCTGTTCAGGAACTGAACTTCCAAAGCCGGATGTCCATGCATATATTCCCAGGTCGGTTCCAACCAGTTGCCGTCCTGGTTGGCGGGCTGGTAATGGTTGATTAGGAAGTCGCTGATAATCTGGTAATCTTCTGGGTGTTGATAAGTGCGAAAGGTCAGACTCATGATTACTCTCTCGTATTTTTGTCATTGTTTTTAGCAATGGATGGACAGGTTCATTCCAATTCTAATTTAATTTTTGAAAATGTGAGGTTAATTACTCCGAATTGGTGCTATATGAGCACAACAGAATGGCTATTTGAGGCAATTTAATTTATACTTCGAATATTGAGATACTTTGAAAGGTTTCATTCTATGAATGCTCAGCAGTTTTTTCTTTTGATCAGCTTACTAGCTCTACTAATCATTCTTGGATTGATTTTATTTACGCGTTTTCGTACTCAGCAAGATGAGAGCCTTAAACTGACGCCCCTTTCAGGGCTGGCTTTTGCCAGCATATTGGCAGGGATCTTTTTCGGTAGTGAACGCTGGCTAGGGTATGGTTTGATTGGATTGGGGGTTATCCTCTCTGTGATTGATATTGTCATTAAGCTCAGGAAAGGCTCTTGATCATTTACAAATATACGGTATCGATTAAGAATCGTTCAACCCATATTTGCTAAAAAGATATCGTGAGATTTTTCATTTGGTCAGGTAGAAGTCGAATATTTTGAAAAAATTTTCCTAATTTGCTATACTAAACCTATCCATATCTTCCATCACTCTTTCCACCATCTTAGATTTCTTCACATCCAGCGAAAAGCAAAACTTTCATCGGAATGGAAAGTCCATAATGATTAGTTGTTTCCCGATAAGGGAAAAGGTTTCGTCTATTTTTACTTCTACTCGTTCGAAAGGTGTGTGAAAGATGAAATTTAACACAGTCATGATCATCAAAGCAGTTGTATGCCTAGTTTTGGGTATTCCCATTCTCATCGTGCCGAAATTCTTTTATGGCTTGTTTGGAATTACCCTGGATACGGCGGGTGCCTATCCTGCTATGCAGTATGGTGCCTCCCTATTAGGGAATTTTCTGCTCACCTGGTTTGCCCGATACGGGAAGGACACCAAGTCACGTCACGCCCTGATCATGGGGATGACGGTTTACAATGCCATTGGCCTTGTGGTCACGTTGATCGCCGTCCTGCGGGGTGATCTGAATGTCCTGGGTTGGGGACCTGTCGCCATCTATCTGTTCTTTACCGTGGGTTTTGGGTACTACTGGGTCAAGCCGCCTCAGCCTTAGTAAAATTCTGGCGGTTTGCAGCAAAATTGAGTGGTCGGAATTTTGTTTTTCAGAATTTAGAAAAGATACCCCCTTCATTTTATTGTTGATCAATGCATCCTTAAAAATTGATGAAGGACCTTACACTCGCGGGGATCGGTTGTCAATTTTTATCATTGCCAGACTCCTTTAGGGGTCGAAGCAATCCCCATATTCTTTTGAGAAAACTCAGATGAAAAGCTCTTCAAATAAATCTTTCCAATCAGGGTTATAATCGTTGATTAGGTTGATTGTGTTTTACCTTGATCCTCCTTTGATTTGTTTTTCACGATCGATTGAAGCGTCAATATCATTCCCGAATTCATTATAGACCAGCTTTATTATTTTATACCTTGATGTAAACTTTCCTCCTTTACCTGCTTTATGTCTAGCAACTTTTTTAAAATAGATAATTGGTATAGCACGGTATGGTACTTATTGGTCATAATATAAACACAATAATAGTGAGTCATCAATATGGAAATATTGTTGTATCTGGATCGTTAAATAGGTTATGTGCAGGAGGAATTGTTTCGTCAGCAGATTGTGTGAGATTGCTTCGCTTCGCTCGCAATGACAGGAATTAGTTAGGAGATAAACAAACATTCTTGATGCAATTAAGGGAGGAAATTTTGTGGAGATATTTTTTGAATTACATGTTTCATTATTTCATCGCCCTTTATTGCAAAATCACTTTTTCATCATTAGGAGACCCCTTCAGGTGTCAAAGCAATCTCAGAATCAGTTTTCTGATTTTCTTTGTGAGTCACTATTGATGAAGTGTCATTTGACCAAATTTACTGACAAGATAAATCAATTTGCCAGCACACATTGGGAAGATTGCTTGCCTGCGGGATGCTTCGCAGTCCCTTAAAAAATGCAGAATACAGGAGAGGGAGGTGGGCTAAAGCAGTCAGAACCCCACCAGTGAATTTTGACATCCTACTGTCTAAATCTGATGGTTTACCGATGCTGATCAATCAGGATTATGTTGCCATCCGGGTCTGCCAGGGTGATGCTGCCGGGACCCTCATGGGTTTCATCTGTCTCTTCGATGAGAGAAATCCCCTGGTTTTTCAGGTGTTGTTGAATGGTACGAACATCATCGAAGGGATTCACTTCCTGCGCGTTCTGGTCCCAACCCGGGTTGAAGGTGAGGATGTTTTGGTCAAACATCCCCATAAATAATCCGATGATTGTTTCGCTGTTTTTCATAATCAACCAGTTCTGCTCGATATCACCGCCAAAAACCTCAAATCCCAGCTTTTCATAGAAGGCTTTTGATGTGTGGATATCCTTGACAGCCAGGCTGATGGAAAATGAACCCAGTTTCATTACTCACTCCTTTTTGATACAATAGGTTTTTGAATTAATCCAAACTTTCTGGATATTAGAAATCGGCCAATTTTATAAGAAATTATTGTTGGTTTTCCGATGCATGCTTTCCTAAGCAGTTTTTTCTCGAAATTCGCTCATCACGATGGTCTTCTTTCTCAGCCGGGCTTCCTCGGCAGCAAAAGCCATCAGATGGCTCTCCAGGGAATGTCGTGCACTGGTCAGGGGTGGTTTTTCACCGTGCAGAACGGCAACAAAGCTATCCATCAAACCTTTATCTCCACCGCCGTGCCAGCCAGCCCCTTCCACCTCAGTGGGAAAGGTCAGCCGTTGTACCGACGCGCTGGTGTGATCGTGGATTTCTAACCAGGATTGGCTGTAAGTGACTTTGCCCAGGAGTGTTGCCCGTGAACCGTCCACCCGCAGGGTTCTGCCTTCCTGGTGAGAATGTCCGTGCATGGTGAGGGTGGCGGTGATCCCGCTTTCAAAGAGCATGCTGACGATTTGATGATCCACAACATTATTGTCACAGTGATAAACACAACGTCCGTAGGGACCTTCACTAAGGGCATCCAGCACGGCGTCTTCACTTTCCGGGAACTCAGTGATAGTGTTGCGGGGCCACCCGCTATATTCTGTTAAGGTTTGCAGGTAAGGTACAACCCTGCCCACGGATTTCATCAATGCGGGTTTATTGAGTGTTAATTTCCCGATTGTTCTAAAGAGAGTACGGTCAGATTGGCTTACCGCTTGCTTGATTGGGATGCTGTCCAGGTAGATGCGGGGGGCGTAAAATGGACAAGTCTCGGCTGCCGGGCAGCCGTCAGTACAGCGAGAGGGTGCACCCGGCGGGGCATTTTCTGGACGAAAATGATGTAAATTGCCCACAGAACTGAGATGGGTACATCGTTCTCCTAAAAACCAGTAGATTAAATCGAGGTCATGACAGCATTTTGCCAGGATCATTGGGGCACTGGTTTTGCTATTACGCCAGTTGCCACGGACGTAACTGTGCGCCATGTGGAAATAGGAGACGTTTTCAGAATGTGAGATATTGATCACCTGCCCCAGCTGGCCGGATTGGATGATCCGATGGACGTTTTCAAAGAAATCTGTATAGCGGCGTACATGGCAGATCATAAGAATAGTCCCTGCTTTTTCTGCGGCCTTGATGATTTCCACGGTCTGCTCAAGGGTGGGTGCGATGGGTTTTTCCAGCAGCATGTCATAGCCTGCAGCGATAGCCGCCAGGGCTGAGGGGTGATGGATTTGATCCTGCGTGGCATTGATCACCGTGTCGGCAATCTTCCCGGTCCCTAATGCCTCTTCCCAACCAATGAATTGTCGTTCTGGTGGGATATGATGGGTTAGTGCGAATTGTTCCCGGCGTATGGGATGCGGTTCGGCAACAGCTACAATTTTTACTTCATCTGGATGTTCTAAGGCATAGAGACCGTAAGCGTCCCGCCCTCTGCTGCCAGCTCCGAATAAGAGAATCTGAATCGGGTCAGTCATAAAACGCTCCTCATTCAAGTCATTCCGGTTGGATTATAACATCACAAAGAACATGTTTTGAATGGTTATCTTTCCCGAGAATGAAGTTGATGATAGGAAGGTTTACTCGTTTTGTGTATTTGGACATTTTAATAGGAAATCTTTTGCAGTCTCGCTCAGGATGTTACTAGATGAATTATGCCAGTGCTTGTTAATTAACAGGCATCAAGGTGTTATCAATCCGCTTAGATTTATTATTGGTTCGGAATGAAGATGTTTTTGATGTTGTTTATAACTAGCCTACTTCTTGATGAGCAGCCAGATAACCGCAATCAAACCAGGCAAAAAAATTAACCCCACAATGACAACCACAATGAGGATAATCTGTCGAGGAATCCTGTTTCCAGATGGAGATGAATCTTGAATATCTTCCTCCTGAGCGACTTCCGGGGTTGAAGGTTCGGCAAGATCGGGCAGCGGCGTGTTGGAGCTGGAAGGAGGGGAGTCAGTACCTGATATGAGCCATAGCAGGGCGAAGGGAAACCGCTCACGCCATGCATCACGATCACCCTTGGCATTCTCAACAACTTGGAAAGATAAATTCTCTTCAGGGACTCCTATCTCTATCAGTGATTGATAGACAGCAGTTGCACCTTCCACGTAAGCCTGGGGGTAAGTGATCCTTTTCCCATCTTGGTCCCGAACTGGCGGCCGTGGACCGCTGGATTCCTCAGTTCCAATGTCGATGTAAAACTTGACGTCCTGGGGGGCTTCTGCGCTGTTGATAAAGTTTATGAGCTGGTTGTTAGAGAGCCAGGCACCGCCGCCTTCTGCCATCCAAACTGCTGGCGACATGGCTAATACTCCAGAAAAGATTTCTGGATAGATCAGACCTGCTAAAATCGGGATAAGGGCATTTCTACAGAAGCCGCCGATGTAGGTGTTCTCACGATCCGCCAGGCTGCGGTAACGGGCATCGATTTCAGGTTTGAGGGTGTTCACAATGAAATCAAGATAGGCGAACCCCTCGCCGCCTTCGGCTGGCTCACTGTTTTTGGAGGTGACCCAATCATGCATATTTTCATTCACCCATGGAATGTACTCATCCCATGGGAAGTTAAGATCGTGCTCGATTCCGACCACGATCATCCCATCTATTTTCCCTTCAGCAGTAAGACGATCCATTGTCTCATCTATTTGATAATCCCCAAGGGCTGTACTGGGCGGGTTAAAAAGAAAACCTCCATCTCCCAGGTAGATTACCGGGTAGGCTTGATCGCCAGACGCATAACCTGGTGGTAAGTAAACCTGGATATCTCTTGGACGGTTTCCTAATTGTGGGATCGAGATGGTAAAGGTCTCAATTTGCGAATCCTGGTTTTTTGGAGATCCAAGACGATCAGGATAAATGTTCGATTCTCTGGCTTCTGCATTTGCTATACTGGTAACCGATAAAATTAATACCGAGACGACGATCATATTAAGAAAAATTTTCACAAACTCTCCAAATCGTGAATCATTCATCATCCGCTCTTCCTTCTTTAAACAAGGACATATTGACCTGATTGGTTAGAATTTTGACTGTTGTGGTTATTTTATTTCTAAAGAATTTTTTGGTTAATCGAGATGGGACCATCAGGATAACCCTTGTTTACTCAGTTTTTAGTCACGTTACTTTACCATGTCGTCAATATAAGTTCAATAAGGTTGACCAGCATGGTGGACAGGTCCAAAGGTAACCACCCAATTCAAATCATGTATTATCTTATTGAATGTGATAATTATCTATGCTTGCTATCGCCTATCATAAACAAGATGGGTGCTAAAATTGTCCTAAAAGAAATGACAGCCTGAGTGATATGGATTTATGGAGAGGATGACATGGTTGATCATCAATGGATTAATAAGGTTGAAATGGCTGCCATGAATGCTTGGGCTGCTCCCTGTCAGATGGCTTATGATGGCTGGTTTCTTCGAATCACTGGAGGTGACTCAAAACGAGTCAATTCTGTTAATGTGCAGCGGCAGTCGACACTGCTCCTGGATGAAAAGATAAAGACCTGTGAGGGAGTTTATCAGCGATTTGGGAGGCCAACCCTTTTCCGTCTCCCTGAACCTTTCAATTCGCCAGGGTTATGCAATGCTCTGGCAGCAGCCGGCTATAGCAGTTTTGACCCGACTTATGTGATGGGGCGGGAAATTGATTCCGCTGCACCTTTGCCTGATGGTGTCACCTTGCGAGAAATGGATTGCCAGGAGTGGCTCCAATTTTATTCTTTTGTCTCAGGCAAGCCCCTCAGCAGGCTGGTTTATCACGCCCGGGTGCTGAATGTGATCGTGCCAGAAAAAGTGTTGATGGGATTATACATTCATGAAGAACCAGCAGCCTGCGGGATGGGGGTGGTTGAGGGGGAATTGCTGGGGTATTTCAGTATTTATACACATCATAAAGTGCGCAGACAGGGATATGCCACATGGATGATGGGTGCGCTTTCACGATGGGGGGAAGAAAAGGGTGCGAAGTATGGTTACCTCCAGGTTGAAGCCCATAATACACAGGCAATAGCCCTGTATGAAAAGTTGGGATTTGAGCGTCTTTATACTTATATGTATTATAAGAGAGCCTGAAGAAAAATCCTTTGATCTCGTTGATAATACGCGAAAGCATAATTTTAGTTTGATGAGTAAGTTTTAATGGACACGAATTTCCAAATGATGTTCCGCTCAGGCACGAAGCACACACAATATTAAGGATAAATTTTGACGCAGGTATATCAATAAGCATTGATAATATCAGCAAGGATTGATGAACGCGTATCAACCTGTAACCAAAATTAATTTATTATGATTTATTGAATTGGGTTTCATAGAGGTGAGCGTATAAACCTCCCAAACCCAGCAGGTCTTCATGAGAACCGCTTTCAATGATCTCTCCCCTGTCCATTACCAGGATTAAATCCGCAGAGAGGATGGTGCTAAGGCGATGCGCGATGACAATGCTGGTACGGTTGGCGTACAGTTTCTCCAGTGCTTCCTGGATCAAGGCTTCCGATTCGCTGTCCAGGTGGCTGGTTGCCTCATCCAGGATCATGATGCGTGGGTTCTTGAGGAGCACCCTGGCTAAGGCCAAGCGCTGCTTTTCACCCCCGCTCAAGCGGTAACCACGCTCACCCACAATGGTGTTGTAACCTTCGGGGAGCTCCGAAATGAACTGGTGGATATTCGCTGTACGTGCTGCTTCAATCAATTCCTCGTCCGTCGCCTTGGGGTTAGCATAACGCAGGTTGGCTTTGATGGTATCGTGGAAAAGATAGGTTTCCTGGGTGACCATCCCGATCGCTTCAGCCAGATCATCCATCCGTACATCACGCAGATCATGACCGTCGATTAGAATTGCGCCATCGGTGGGGTCATAAAGCCGAGGGATGAGATAGGTCAAGGTGGTCTTACCAGCGCCGCTGGGACCGACCAGTGCAACCAGTTCACCGGGATCGGCGCGGAATCGGATATTTTTTAAAGCCAGTTCGCGAGCCTGGCTGGCAACCGGAACTGTTGGTTTCGGCTTGGTTTCATCCTCCTCCGAAAGGACACCGCTGGCTTTCTCCAATAAATAAGGACGGTAAACATCATTTAACAACCCCTCACGAGAGTTTGGATATTTAAAAGTGACATGCCTGAATTCAATCTCACCCTTGACCTGCTCTAATGGGATTGGGTTTTCTTTCTCTTTGATTTCCACTGGCAAGTCGAGCACTTCAAAAACGCGCTCAAAACTGACCATGGAGGTGGCAAATTCCACTGGGGCGTTGATGAACCCTTGAAATGAATTGTATAAGCGGGAGAGGAAATCCCCAAAGGCAACGATTGTGCCGAGGGTGAACAGTTCAAGGATGACCAGGTAACCGCCCACGCCGTACACCAGGGCTGTCCCCACGGCTGTCAACAGGTGAACGATCACCATGAAGACAATCCCCATTGTAGCTCGTTGAATCCCCAGGAATTTCACCTCTCCTGCCCTTCGAGCAAACCTTTCCACTTCAGATTCGCGTCGACCGAATAGTTTAACCAGTAAGGCACCACCGATATTTAAAGTCTCGTTCATTGTGGCGTTCATTCGGGCGTTGGTTTCCATCTGGCGTTGAGCAATTTCGCGAAAGACACGCCCCAGGCGACGGGCAGCAATGATGAAGAGGGGCAGGATGATGATGCCCATCAATGTCAGCCGCCATTCAAGGGTTAACATGACGATCAGGACAGAGACAATCTCGATGAAGTTGGTCACCAGCGTGACCAAGGTACGGCTGATGGCTGTTTGGGCGCCAACCACGTCATTGTTTAATCGGCTGATCAACTCACCAAGCTGTGTGTGGGTGAAAAAACGGAGTGACATCCGCTGGAGGTGTTCATATAAGGAGACACGTAGATCATAGATCACCCCTTCTCCCACCTGTGAAGTTAACCGGCGCGTGATGATCTGGAAAAAACCCCTGATAATGGGCAAGATTAACAAACCTATCGCAGCCAGGATCAGTCGGTTCACATCTTTTTCTGGAATTGCGTAATCAATCAAATGCCGCAGGATTAAGGGTGAAATCAACCCAACACTGGTATATGCCAGGATCGACAGTAGGCTTCCAACAATGCGCCAGCGGTAGGGTTTCCCATAGGTCAGGACGCGTTTGACCAGCTGCCAGGATAGCCTAGGTTTTTCATCTGAAGCATGAATATAACTGCGCCAATTCTTTCTTCGCATACCCACTATGCAAACTACCTCCCGTTTATTTCAACCCTGACAATAAATCGCCTATTCATTAAATGTATGATGGGAACTATTACTATAAATTAACCAATCCTTGTAGGTATCCGATTAATTTCTTGGGATGCAAAAACAAATTTTAGCGCCCTTGTCAGCTTTAGGGTCCGCCCACATCCTGCCGTTATGCGCTTCCACGATAGCCCGGGCAAGGTATAAGCCCAAACCTGCACCTTTGGTCTTTCGGCTTGTCTCAGGTGCCCGGTAGAAACGATCAAAGATGTGTGGCAGGTCACCCGTTGCAATCCCCGGCCCTTCATCTTCCACACAAATGATTACTTCATCCGGCTGTTCCCGGCCGGAGATCCTGATTTTTCCATCTGGGGCATACTTAATCGCATTGGAGATCAGGTTTGATAAGACCTGTTCAATGCGGGTTTCGTCTGCCATAACAACTGGCAAATCCTCTGGGATATCGACAATGATCTCGTGGTCCTCTGTTTGCACATTGAACCGCTCTGCCAGCCGATTCGCTAGTTGGTGAAAGGCAATATCGCTGCGTTTGAGCTGCATCCCCCCCGCCTGTAAGCGAGAGGCATCCAGAAGGTCCTCGATCAGGTGTGTCAGTCGATCCGCTTCCTCCTCGATGACCTCCAGGCTGTTGTCCATTACCTCGGGATCCCATTCCACATCCTCCCGGCGCAGTGTGCTGACATACCCTTTTATCAGGGCAACAGGCGTTTTTAGTTCGTGGCTGACTACGGAAACGAATTCGCTCTTCAATTCATCTGCCTGTCGGAAACGAGTGATATCCCGCACGGTGGCGATGGTGCTGATCAGGGAGCCATCAGAAGAAATGAGGGGGGCATAGGAAATGCCAACAGGCAATGGCGGCTGTCCATTGGGGCGTTGAATGTCGCCCTCTACATAGAGGTGCGCCTGGGGGGAGAGAGGCCACCCACCAGCTTCAGCCTTTTCCAAGGTGATGCCATGGGGAGTCTGGAACCATTGAATAACGTCATCGTGTTTTAACTCCTGTAGCTTTTCCTGGGTCAGTCCGAACATCCTGGCAAAAGCTGCATTGGTGCGCTCGATGCTGTGATCAGGATTGAGGATCAATATCCCATCTGCTGCTGAATCCAGCATGGCGTCGATACGCTGTTTCTCACGGTTGACTTCGGTATAGAGTCGTGCATTGCGTACGGCAATGGCTGCCTGGTTGGCAAAACTGGAGAGGAGCGACTGATCATTGGAGGAAAACACTCCCTGGTAGTTTCGGAAGATATAAATGTAGCCGATAACCTCTTTCTGAGCGATGAGCGGTAAACCAACCGCTGAAAGATTGCCCATGCTAATGCTCTGCAGCAAACGGTTGATCTCAGGGATTTGAGCGTTTTGGTGGTCTTGTACAGGGGGGATTCGCTCCACCCAGGCATTTAAAAAACGCTGGATTGCATCAGGGAGCCCATTGGCAACTGCCAAATGCCAGCGGCCGACCTGGTTGCTCAAAGCAATAAAGCCGGCATGGCCGGCGAGCATTTCGATGGCATATTTGAGAATCCTGCCCAGGAGCTTATCCAGGTCTAATTCTTCCGTCAAAGCCCGCGAGATCTCTAAAAGATAATCCCGCTGGCGGACGCGGATATCAGGTAACATGTTGTAATTTTATCCCAGATTTATATGTGGGATATTAGAATAATGGTGGGTGGGGACTTGTGAATAGTATCTGAAGGTTGGCGAGAAGCCTAAATTATCACCAATATGGAGATTAGGAATTTTTAAGCACCCAGGCTGCACGCAGGGTGACCCACTTGTTGGGCTCTTTTCTTGGACCGAAATTTATCCAGGTCTTGCCTGTGTAATCATATTCCAATGCCCAACGTCCGTGATTATCCTGCTTATCATGGATGATTTGAAGGGCATGGTCCAGACGAGGATCACTGCTGTAGCCTAGCCGCACCAGGGCTTCAACATTTTGTAGGAGGTCTGTGACATAAAAAATCGGAAAGCCGAATTTCCACCAATTTCTACTTGGTTTTTGGTTATTCCAGGTCGGGTATGCTGCAGTGGCTGGGTCAACGCCCAGCAAGAAGGTAATTCCTGCTTGGATGGCTTCATCGATAAGAGGGGTTCGTTTATCCTCAGGAAGTTTACCGAAAGCCAGCATTTCCTTGACCGCCCCCCAAGCGCAAGCCTTTTTATTGTTAGCGCCGCATAGGAAATCGGGTCCGCAATTTCCCGAGTAATAGCGGATCGGTGTGGATTTGTCGCCCATGGGCGCAATACCATTCCCAGTTATACTGCGCGCCATCCATTCAAAGGCTTGATCTAACCTTGGGTCAGATAATCCCAGATCCAGCAGCGCTAGGCAGAGGTTGCCCTGCAGACAATCTGCAGTACCGCCGGGGGTACCGGAAGCACTGAATTGACCGAATTCCGTCAATGCGTGATCCAGGAGATAGTGGCAGGCCTTCTCAATTTTTGGATCTTGATTACTATTCGCCCCCAATTGGGCCAAAAGGATGATCGACCACACTGTACTACGGTATTTAGGGTTATAACCCGGACCGGGTTCGACCCAATAGCCGCTGGGGTTCATTTGATCAAGAACTGCAGCGATCGGCCCCTGTTGATGAGCTCTTTCGCGGGCGGCTGCTAGGTCGGTGTCGTTGCCTGAGAGCACTATTAGATCCCGCATTGCCAGGTAGCGAACGCCAGCGTTGTTATCTTCCAATAGCCAGGAGAGGCTGTCACCTCGTAGTTGTTGTTCCCAAGACATATCACACAACCCTATTCACAAAATAAATGGCACTATTGATTGGTGGACTGAATTTTTAGGTTACGGACATCAACAATAAAAGATAGTTTTTACTTATGATATTTCTTCTCAGCCAATGTAATTGCTTCTTCTAAAATAATTAGTGCCTCATCAACTTCATTCTTGTTCGTGGAAAGTGGAGGTGAAAGGCGAATCGTGCTGTTACCGCAGCCAAGCGTAAGGAGCCCGCGTGTAAACGCCAGGTCCACAATGTCATCTCGCAGTTCGACGGCAGGTTCCTTACTTTCGTGATCTTCCACAAATTCAATCCCGATCATCAACCCAATCCCACGCACATCCCCGATGCTGGGATGTCGTACCATGATCTCTGCCAGGGCATCCAAGGTGTACTCACCGACATCCCGGGCATTTTGCAAGTATTGCTTCTCGATCAGGTCAATGGTCGCCAGGGAGGCGGCACAGGAGACGGGATTGCCACCGAAAGTGTTGCCGTGGGAACCCCTGGGCCAGGACATGATCTCTTTGCGTGTGATCATGGCACCTAAAGGCATCCCTGAGGCGATCCCCTTTGCGCTGGTGATGATATCCGGTTCAACCCCGAAATTCTCAATTGCCCACCACTTCCCGGTCCGCCCCATGCCAGATTGAACCTCATCCGCTATCAGCAGGATGCCATATTTATCACATAATTCTCGCAGGGCAGGGAAAAAATCATCCGGTGGAACGATGTAGCCGCCTTCTCCCTGGATGGGTTCAATCAAAAAGCCAGCAACTTCATCGGGCGGGATGATGCGTGCCAGGATTTGCTCTTCTATATAGCGGACAACAGCTTCGCCATAACCCTCACCTTTGTTCCGTGTCAAAACAGGACGATAAGAGTCCGGGTAAGGGGCATGCACGACGCCGTTGACCAGTGGGAAGAAACGCCCTTTGTAATGGGACTTGCTGGCTGTGAAGGAAATCGACCCCAGGGTTCGTCCATGAAAAGCCCCCAGGAAGCCGATGAATTGCGGCCGCTGGCTGTGATAACGGGCAAGTTTGATGGCGGATTCAACGCTTTCGGTCCCGGAGTTGGTCATAAATGAAGCAGCCTCCCCTTCGAAGGGAGCGATGTCATTTAATTTTTCTGCCAACCTGACCCAGGTTTCGTGGTAAAAATCGGATGAAATGTGGATGAATTGTTCAGCCTGTTCCTGGATGGCGCGTACCACTTCTGGGTGGCTGTGACCGGTGGCAACCACGGCGATCCCAGCTGCAAAATCCAGGAAGCGGTTACCGTCCACATCCCAAACCTGTGTACCCTTGCCGTGATCCATCACGAAGGGATAGCCCCGGGGATAAGAAGCAGAGATGAAATGTCGGTCACGATCGATGATCGCCTTTGCTTTTGGCCCGGGTAAAGTGATCGGTTCCATAGGAAAACCCTCCAAATTTTGTAGAATCGTGGGTAAAGGATCATGTCAGGTCGGCGTTTTGGTGAGAAGGTCACGACCTTTACTTGGTTTGGAGATTATATCATTGAAATAGAACCAGTAACTGTCAATGGGTGAAGGGAAAGAGATGGAATTGAATAAGTAATTCCTACTCAAATGAACTATTGTTATTTAATTTAACTTCGGGCGAGGGCTAAGGCGCCATAAAGGCCGGCATCGTCACCCAAAGCAGCCTGGGTGATGATAAGGTCCTGGCAATAATGGTCTGAAAGCACTGATTGCCTGACCGTCTCCCGGACGGGTTTGAGCAGCAGGTCTCCCGCTTGGGAAACGCCACCACCTAGGATCACAATTGAGGGGTTGAAGGTCATGAGCATGTTAGCGATACCGAGCCCCAGATAATATCCGGCGTTGTTAAAAGCCTCAATGGCTAAAGAATCGCCGGCCTTTGCTGCCTGGCTGATGGTTTTTGCGTCTAGGTTTCCCTGTAAACTGGAAGGACGACCGTTTTGCAATTGGTTGGAAACGTAAGCGGATATACCTGGCCCAGCCGCCATGGCCTCCAGGTGGCCTGGCTGCCCGCAGCTGCAAATCGGTCCTCCTGGCAGGATGGTCGTATGGCCCAATTCACCCGCCAGTCCTTTGTGACCCAGAAGGAGCTGATCATTGCATATCACACCCCCACCAATACCCGTGCCGATGGTGAGATAAATCAGATGGTGATGGCCTTTGCCTGCACCAAAGTGCCATTCCCCCAATACAGCCAGGTTGGCATCATTTCCTAAGGCAGCCGGCACGCCGAAATTTTCTGTGATCATCTCGGTAATGGGAAGTCCTACCCATTCGGAAAGATTAGGTGCAGTCAGGATGACGCTTTTTTCCGGGTCAATAGGCCCTGGGACAGCGATGCCAATGGACTGGATCGCCTGATTTTCAGGGGTTATCTCGCGAATCAAGGCCATTAATCGATCCAAAGACCGCTCACCCTCTGCATAGGTTTTAATACGCTTTTGTAATAGGGGCTTGTCCTGGTTTTCAGGGAAAACTGCTGCACGCATATGCGTACCGCCAATATCTAGGGCTATATTCAGAGCCATGACGTGATTATAGCATGGCATCCTAATGTTTATGGCTCAAAACCATTTAAAAATTCATGTTGGGTTATAAAAGATTCTTGATTATTATATAAACATTAAATTCTATTGACGTCAGGTCCGAATCCGGTTATGATTGCATTGCGATGCAAGAAAGAAAGCAAGATTTATTCTCCCGGCTATGGGATCGTTTACGTCGGGAATTGCAATGGTTTCGGCCAGGGTTGGGGTATAAACGCTGGCTGATTTTGGTTTTTATTGGTACTTCGCTGTTGGGATTGGGGATGGCATTGATCCTACTCGATGTCTATCGCAACGCGCCGGATACCTGGTGGCTGCCAGCTCTAGCCTACCTTTCATTGCGTTTCCTGGATCGACCTATTCGGGTAATCATTTTTGGTGGGCTTGGACTCGCCAGTTTGCTGATCGGGATTTGGGGGTCAAACCGATCTTTATTGCGTCCATTTTTGCCTCCCGGCAAGCCGTTGATCGAAGCCCTGGATTCCTTTCGAAGGCGGGATCGCGGGCCAAGAATTGTGGTCCTGGGCGGTGGGCATGGTCTTTCCTCCCTTTTGCGAGGTCTTAAGGACTATACCCATAATCTCACTGCGATTGTGACCGTGGCAGATGACGGCGGCTCTTCGGGTGAATTACGTAAGAACGTTGGCATCCTTCCCCCGGGGGATATTCGTAATTGTTTGGCAGCGTTGAGCAACAACGAGGATCTGCTGACACAGGTTTTTCAATATCGTTTTGCTTCGGGGGCGGGTTTGGAAGGACACTCTCTGGGGAATTTATTCATCACGGCGTTGACAGAGATCACCGGCAGCTTTGAAGAAGCTGTGGCAGAATCGGGTCGTGTTCTGGCAGTTTTTGGCCAGGTCCTGCCTTCAACCCTGACAGATGTCCGGCTATTAGCTGACCTTATGGATCAAGATGGGACAATCAAGCACGTCTCCGGTGAAACCCAAATCAGAGAAACACCCGGTTCTGTGCAACGTTTGTGGTTGGATCCAGCCAATACACCAGCCTTCCCACCTGCGATTTCAGCGGTATTAAGCGCTGACCTGATCATCATTGGACCGGGCAGTTTATATACCAGCCTACTGCCAAACCTTTTAGTGAGAGATTTGGCAGAAGCGGTGCGCGCAAGCCAGGCGATGAAATTTTTCGTTTGCAATGTGGCAACTGAGCGCGGTGAAACGGACCATTTCAATTGCTTGGATCATGTTCAATCGGTCGAAAAACACGTTGGTGAGGGATTATTTGATCTTGTGATCTGTAATAATCATTTTGAGGGCAATTTGGGGGTAGATGTGGAATGGGTGAAGATGGATATGGAGCTCCTTCAACATTCATCCGTTTATTGTGCAAACCTGATTGACCCCCAATTACCCTGGCGCCACAATTCGAAGCGACTGGCGAAAACGATCACGGACCTTTTTTATGAAAGAACAGGACCTCTCACTGATTGAGCTGGAATTGAATTAACCATAACGCATTTTTTAGTGCGAAGTAATGGTAAAATATATCAGAAAAAATTTCCTATAGGAGGCAAAAAGAAAATGACAACTCGTGTTGGTATTAATGGCTTTGGCCGCATTGGCCGGCAGGTACTTAAAGCGATCATGGAAGCACATTCGGATACGCTTGAAGTTGTGGCGGTCAATGACTTGTTTGATGCAAAGACAAATGCGCATCTCTTCAAATATGACTCCAACTATGGGCGCTATGAGGGCACCGTAGAGGTCAAAGATGGCAATATTGTGATTGACGGCAAGGAGATCGAGGTCTTCGCAGAACGTAACCCCGGCGCACTACCCTGGAAGGACCTGGGGGTAGAAATCGTGGTTGAATCTACCGGTGTCTTTCGTGACGGCAAAGGGACGGATAGCAAGCCAGGGGCAAATGCCCATATTGTGGGTGGCGGTGCGAAGAAGGTCATCATTTCAGCGCCAGCTAAAAATGAGGATTTGACCGTCGTACTTGGCGTGAATGATGCTTTATATGACCCTGATAAGCATCACATCGTTTCTAATGCATCCTGCACAACGAACTGCCTGGCACCTGCAGCAAAAATTGTGCACGATAACTTCACAATCAAACGCGGTTTGATGACAACTATTCACTCTTATACCAATGATCAGCGCATCCTTGACCTGGCACACCCCAAACTGCGCCGTGCTCGTGCAGCCGCTTTGAATATCATCCCCACCACAACTGGCGCGGCAAAAGCTGTTGCCCTGGTGATTCCTGATCTCAAAGGCAAATTCGACGGCTATGCCCTGCGCGTTCCCACCCCCACCGTCTCAATTGTGGACTTTGTTGCTGAGGTCGAAAAACCCACCAGCGCTGAAGCGTTGAATGAGTTGTTCAAAGAGGCATCTGAAGGCGCAATGAAGGGTATTTTGCAGTATTCCACGGAAGAACTTGTTTCGATGGATCTCAAAGGGAATCCACACTCCTCGATCATTGATGCTGAATTGACCACTGTCATGGATGATACCTTTGTTAAGGTCGTCACCTGGTATGATAATGAGTGGGGCTACTCATGCCGCACTGCTGATTTGGCAGCATTGATGGCAAAATACCTCTAACCGGTACCGGTTTGAGGCTGTAATAAAAATAATTTGCGTAATGTGCTGCCGTCAAAAGCACATTACGCATTTTTTATGAAAGGAGAAAAATAATAAAATGTTTAATAAAAAAATGGTGACTGATTTAGATGTGAAGGATAAGAAGGTCCTGGTTCGGGTTGACTTTAACGTCCCGATCAAAGATGGACAGGTGGGAGATGACACCCGCATCCAGGCTGCTCTACCCACCATCCAATATTTATTAGAGCATGGTGCTGCTGTAATATTGTGTTCTCACCTGGGGCGTCCAAAGGGGGAGGTCAAACCCGAATTGAGCCTCAAGCCTGTCGCGGATTATCTTGGCAATCTCATCGATGCAAAGGTGAGATTTGCTGAGGATTGCATCGGTGAAAAAGCACAAGCGGCTGTCTCTGACCTCTCAGCAGGTGAGGTGCTCGTCTTGGAAAATACCCGGTTTCATGCTGGTGAGAAGAAGAACGACCCGGAAATGGCAGAGCAAATGGCATCCCTGGTAGACCTGTATGTCAATGACGCCTTTGGTACCGCACACCGCGCCCATGCATCCACCGCAGGCGTGGCGGAACACCTTCCGGCAGCGGCTGGGTTCTTAATGGAAAAGGAGATTAAGTACCTTGGGAACACGATTGCCGATCCTGAGCGGCCATTCGTGGCGATCCTTGGCGGTGCCAAGGTCAGCGACAAGATTGGTGTGATTGAGAACCTGCTTCAGAAAGCGGATCGCATCCTGATTGGCGGTGGGATGGCAAACACCTTTTTTAAAGCACAGGGCTATGAAATGGCTGATTCCCTGGTGGAAGAAGAGGTATTAGACATTGCCAAGAACCTGCTTGAGAAAGCCAGCGGCAAACTGGTCCTCCCGGTGGATGTGGTTATTGCAAATGCCTTCGATGCAGAGGCTGAATCCAAAATCATGGATGTGGGTGATGTGCCTGCAGGTTGGCGCATCCTGGATATCGGTCCCCGCACCGTGAAAGCATTTGAAGATATCATCGCACGGGCTGGTACGGTGGTTTGGAACGGTCCCATGGGCGTTTTTGAATTTGATAAGTTCGCTAAAGGCACCTTCGAAATTGCTGAAAAGATTGCCAATAGTGCAGCAACGGGGATTGTTGGTGGTGGTGACTCTGCTTCGGCAATGCGAAAAGCGGGTCTGGAAGATAAAATCACGCACATCTCCACCGGCGGGGGTGCCTCATTGGAGATGCTGGAAGGGAAAACACTGCCTGGCTTAGCTGCGTTGGATGATAAATAATGCAGTTCGAAAATTGAAAATAAAAAGCTGCCCGGATGTTGAGGGCAGCTTTTTTGTATTTCTATTCTGAAAATCCCGAGATCTTACCATTACGCATCGGGGCTCAATTTTTCTTGATTTGGAATCCCAGTCGCTCCCTGGGATTCCGTTAATATCTCAGGCTGTAATTGATCTCTTGATCGTGTTGTTTGAGAAAAGACAGAAACAAGAATAAATTGTAATTCCACTAATTTTTACTGGTAGAATCAAAGAGAAGTTGATATCATCCTGATTAAATGAATACCCAGAGAAAGTGAGATAAAATGCGAAAATTGTTTGTTGCCGGCAACTGGAAGATGAACAAAACCATCGCCGAGGCTGAAGACCTGGTGAAGGCATTGCTGCCTGAGATTAAAAAGGTTGAGAATGTTGACACGGCGGTATGCCCACCTTATTTAGCCCTGCCTGCTGTAACGAAGATTTGCCAGGACACACCGTTGAAAGTGGGTGCTCAGAATGTCTTCTGGGAAGAATCCGGTGCTTATACAGGGGAGGTTGCACCAGCCATGGCGGCAGAGATTTGCGATCTGGTGATCGTCGGGCACTCTGAGCGGCGTAAATATTTTGGGGAAACGGATGCCACCGTCAACCTGCGCCTTAAAGCTGCCCTAAAAGCCGGTTTACACGTGATCGTCTGCGTGGGAGAAACCCTGGAAGAAAATGAAGCTGGTGAAACCGAAGCAGTTGTCACCCGACAGATCAATCAAGGATTGGCAGAAATCACCGCAGATCAAGCGGCTAATCTCACCATCGCTTATGAACCCGTTTGGGCGATTGGCACCGGCAGGGCAGCCACCCCTGAAGACGCCAACCATGTTCATAAAAATGTGGTGCGACCTTTGCTTAAAAATCTATTTGGTGCAGAAAGGGCGGAATCAATGCGGATCCAGTACGGCGGGTCGATCAAACCCAACAACGCCGCTGAGCTTTTTGGCATGTCAGATATTGACGGGGGTTTGGTGGGTGGTGCAAGCTTGAAAGCTGATTCCTTTGCTGCCATTATCGAAGCCGCAGCTATGGTTGCCATTATCATTGCAGAATCGGAAAAATAGGATTACCCCCTTGGGGTTGATCATCTAAAGAATTATCACAAGGCACCCGCTGGGGTGCCTTGTTCTATGATGAAGTAAGCCAGGTGATTTACTGGTTTTGAAAATGGTGAAAACCGGCTCGAAAATCGTTTAAGTCCCAAATTGCCGGTCGCCGGCATCCCCTAAACCCGGGACAATATAGGCATCCTCATTAAGGTGATCATCTATCGCTGCAATATGGATTGGGACATCTGGGTGAGCTTCGTGAAGGCGCTGGATGCCCTCAGGCGCGGCGATCAACCCCACGAATTTGATCTTGGAAACCCCCCAATTCTTTAGGATATCCACTGTTGCTACTGCTGATCCGCCTGTTGCCAGCATGGGGTCCAGGATCAAGCATACCGACACCGTTGGCGCTACGGGCAGGCGGTTGTAATAGGCAACGGGTTTGAGGGTGCGTTCATCGCGGTATAAGCCAATATGCCAGACCTCCGCGGAGGGCATTAATTCCCACACGCCTTCCACCATGCCAAGACCAGCCCGAAGGATGGGGACCAACCCGATCTTCTCTAATAAATCACGCCCCGTGGTCTCAGCAAGGGGTGTTTCAATGGTGACTGGCTTGGTTGCCAGGTCAGTGGTGGCTTCATAGGTCAATAAGGCGCCTAATTCGCGCACCAATTCGCGGAATTTCTTGGGTTTTGTTTGCTTATCCCGCAGGCGGGTTAACTTGTGCAGGACAAGAGGGTGGGTTGATTCATAGATATTGTTCATCATTCCTCGCTTATCTCCGGGCTGCCACCTGATACCGGATAAAACTTTATTCGATTTCTAGAATTGGTCTGGTTGTCCATCCTCATTAAGTTTATCATCAAGTCCTTTAGCCACACAGGCGTGGCGGCTGTAAATAAAAATGAGCATCCAAACTGCCCATAAAAGGGTTGTCAGGGTGATCAGGCTGTAAAACCGATCCATATTTCGGGCTAAGCGCATGAGCATGGCATACCCAAAGCTCATCCAACTGGCGATCTGGGTGATGACAGCCAGGATATGTCCCGCCTGGCAGCCTTTGCGATCAAGCGCCAACCAGCGAATGCCCAACCAGGGGAAAATGGTCGTGACAGCGCTGATGACCACGGCGAAAGTCATCAGCCACAATGAGAGTTCTACGCCGTGTTCAATAAGGGTCATGGCGCTGGCAAATAAGTACAGCAAGAAGGATAAGCTGTGGAGGATCTCTGGGAAGGTGATATCAAATCGTTTCATTTTTGGGCACCTATTTTTTTGCAATAAATAAATAGCGGTGTGCTGTGGCGACAAATTGCCCCTGCCGTTCGATGATGTTGTGTATTTTAATCAGTCCCTGGGCGTGCGTTTCGGGACTGAACCCCGGGACCTGCCAGGATATGGCTTTGAGATAGTAAACAACAGCACCAATGTCCCGGAAAATTGATGGGATGGCAGCTTTTTCTGCTCGCTCTACCCGAAAGCCGGCTTCATAAAGCCCAATAAGATCGGAAGCCAGGCTGGTTTGGATATGGGGAAAGGTCAAATTTTCTTCTAAGATCTGGTTCAATTCCAGGTTATCCAAACCGCCCACCTGCTGGGTGATAAAAACCCCACCCGGTTTCAAAACACGGAAGACATCAGATGCATCAAAGCTGTCATGACGGTTGATAACCAGGTCGATATAGGCGTTATCAAAGGGCAGCGGGTCCCCTTCTCTCGTTGAATGTAAGGTGACATTCAATGCAGCCAAACGGTTTTGAGCGATCGCCTGGTTGGGTGGGTAGGATTCTGTGGCATGTGTCTCAGGGGGCAGGGGTGCCAAGGATGCCAGTAATTCACCGCCCCCAGTGCCCATATCCAGCAAGACGTTGGTTTTTGGGAGGTGCTCCCTGACGATGCTGGGGTAATCCCAGGGTGGGTCGTCCTGAACCATGCGCTCGTCCAACCAGTGAAAATCCCAGCCGGAAAAGTCGGCGTTTTGAGCATCGGAAAGGAGATGTTGATAACGATCTGGATTGATGAGCTTCATGAGGGCTGCTTTCTCATTCTAATGCGAGGGCCCGTTTGTTTCCGATTCCACTGGACAGGCCAGATCGCAGGAAATAAAGCCCCACATCCCACGCCGAACCCCAACAGGCTCAGGAAGGCGGCAACCAGGCCGGCAGGTGGAAAGATTGCCATAAAGACGAATCCAATCACTGCCAGGATGAACAGCCCGACTGCCACGGCACCTAATATCAAGGCAATCTGCGCGCCTTTTTTCTGGGATGCCAGGCGGGGTCCCTGGATGGTGCCGGTCTCACCGTTTACCACGATGATTTGAGGGTGACCCTCATCATCCAGGTAATAGGTTGTGTACATTGGCAGGAGGTACTGTGTCCAGTGCTGGTTCTGGTAATTGGCTCTCAAGGCAAAATTTTGTTGGTGTCCCGCGCCGGCTGCTTGGGCGCAGCTTTTGGCAGCCTCTTTTTTCACTTGCGTTAGGGCTGCCTGCCATGCCTCAGAGGGTGGACGATCCGGTACTTCAAGGAAAGCGTTTTCAAGCATTTGGGGATCGAAATTTTGTGTTTTCTGGTGGCGATAGGTCCCGGTGAGTAGCGAGCGGTTCTCATGTTCCTCCAGGGCAGGCACATGGATGTTTTCCAACCGTGTGTCGATTTCACCCAGGCGAGGTTCCCACCGTACCCTGTCTTCAATTTGTTTGCGAGAGAACCACTGGCCATTGGCGTAACTTTCTTTGGTGCTCTCCACCTGGTAATCGAAACCGGCTTCCATTTGCCAATTCCCGGAGATGTTTGTATCAACCAGCCACTGGGGCCAAAAAATTGGTTGTGTTCTTTGTATGAGATATTGGAGGTTGAAATCGTCGGGTTTGAACCAAACATCATCCAGGAAGTCGTCATAAATACTTTCAAGGTGGCTTTTCCTGACCTGGAAAGGGAGGATTTTCTCAGGTTCAGCGGCACGCATTCGCACAGGTTGTGACTGAAGGGTGCCTTGACGACAAATTGGACAGAGTTTATGGACAGAAACGGTTGGAACGAGGAAAACCCGCTGGCAGTTAGGGCAACCCATCGGCTGGCGGCCGCTTGCCCATAGAGTCTGGGTTTCCTCAATGATTTCAGCTTGAGGTGTGATCGGTTTCATTAATCCGCCTCTGATTGGCGTGCCCGGTTGATGAGTATCACGCTGAGCACTGCTCCAATGATAAACAATACGATCCCCAACCCGATTGGGATGACACCTGCACCGCCAAGAAGGAGTAATGGCAGTCCAATCAATCCAAGGAGAATCCCCGGCGTTAGCATACCGCCAACAGCCAGCCAGATCTTCCACCAGGCAACGGGTTTCTGCCCGGCAACGTTACCAGTCTGGCCGTTTATCATGATCTGGTAGAATTTTTCATGGTAGGTATAAGCCGTCAGGTAAATTGGGAGTAAGATATAGCGCCAGGACTCATCCGCAAAATCAGCGCTCATTGAAAAATTACGTACATGATGGGAGGGGATATCCTGGTAACATGCTTTTTTGGCTGATTCTCGAATGGCTTGTTTGCTGGATTCCCAGGCTTCGGTTAGCGTGGTCTCATAGGCTTGTGCACGCCAACCTGCTAAATAGCTCGGTTCGTAAGTTACTAAAGCATGCAGGTTGAAAGGATAAAGGTCTTCAAGGATGCGATGGTGGATGCGACCCTTCCCGCTGCCGGAGACCAGGAAGTCGTCAACCTTAAGGCGCACATCTCCACTTTCCCAACGCCAGACAATTTTTGTGCGTGTTTCCCAGCGTTTTTCATGGGAATTATAGTGACGTTCTGTTTCTTCGTAACCGACCTGCGCTCGCCAGTGAGCATTCACCTGGGTGTCAAAGGTCCAAAAGGGCAGGTAAATCCCGGTGAAATTTCTGGTGATTTTTGTGGTTGCTAATTCGTTGGGATGATACCAACCCTTGCCCAGCCACTCAGCAGCAAGGGCTTGGGTTTGCTCCGGGGTGATTTGAAAGGGCACCAGGAAGCGTGGCCGCAGGCTTTCTTCCACGCTAACGGTGACATTGACCTGGTTGGAAGCACAAAACGGGCATCTGGCGCTCAAAGTGCCTTTCGGGATGGATAGGCGCGCCCCACAGGAATCACATGCCAGGATTTGCCGCTCTGTCCCCCAGCCTCGGTTGGATTGGGAGACTGTTTCAAGGGTGAATTCAAATTCGCTGGCATTGCGACCGACGTTGACAGCCCTGACCGGCGCAATGTAACCGCAGTATTCACAGGCGATACCGCCCGCAGAAATATCATAAGCAACATTTGCACCACAGTTGGGGCATGCAAAGCGGGTGGGCTGATCTTTTTTGAAAGCTTTGGACTGCGGAGCATAGACAATTACACCGGGTACTTTGGAGTCAACCCGATGGAAACCCTCTGGCATCTTTTTGTCAGAATTTAGCCTATTATGAGTTGCCATGATCAAAAATCCAATCCAATGTGTGATTTGTTCTGAAATGTATTTTAACGCAACATTTCCTGTATTGGTCCTGCCATTTAATTTTAATGTGTTTTGGTGACGAGAAAAGCGGATTTTCTAAGAAAAGCTGTTAGCTTGCAGCATGGAATAGAATTAAAACATGGTGATGATCATTGACGGGCACAACCTTGTTCCGAAGATGCCTGGAATCAGCCTGGCAGATGTGGATGATGAAGCCGCGTTGATCCGGTTTTTGCAGGAATATTGTCGTTTACGCCGCAAAAAAGTCGAGGTCTTTTTTGACAAAGCGCCTACAGGCAAAGCTGGTGAAAAAAACTATGGCAGTGTCAAGGCGATTTTTGTTCCTACCGGTCAGACAGCGGATGACGCTATCATGGCACGTTTGAGGCAGTTGGGCAGGCGTGCCAAGAATGCCCAGGTGGTCAGTTCAGATCGGCAGGTTCAGCAAGCGGCACACGCCGCACATGCTGAGGTGATCACCTCGGAAGATTTTGCTAGAACCTGGCAGGATTTATTGGCAGCGGAACCAGAATTGGACCCAAGAAATCGGCAGCTTTCTGAATCAGAGCTGGCAGCTTGGGAGCGATTGTTTAATGGGGACCAACCGCCAGGACCGAAAGATAAAATATAACAAATTAGGTAAAATTTGTAAAACTCTAATCTCAAATTAATGCGACTGATTTTCTTATCCAGTATATTTATGCGCAAGACACAAACTTTATTGGTATTTTGTGTGTCTTCCACCAACAACTCCACAGGACCTTGTGTTCTGAATGGACAAAGGTGGTTTCCTCCCTGAAGGTTGCCTGGCATGTCCCCCCATGCCAGGCGATCGTTTTAAGGAACGAAGATACAGATTTGATCTGGACTCACGACGATTGATCATAGGGGATGTTTTTCGAAAAAATGCCTTTAAATGAGGAGACAATTAAGGGATAATTAGGTTCAGGAAAGATTGGCATTGAATAAACCAAGGATTAATCTAATTGATGAATTCAATCATCGCAATTAAAGGATATGAACATGCAAGCACAAGCTGAATATCTGGGTAAGACCTTGTTGAGTGTGCTGGCACACCCCGATGATGAGACCTTTGGGATGGGCGGCACCCTGGCGCTGTATGCAAAGCGCGGTGTAAAGGTGCACTTGATTTGTGCCACCAGGGGGGAGATGGGAGAGATTGATCCAGAGTACAAGGAACGCATCAAGAGCGCTGCTTGCCTGCGCACCCAGGAACTGCGCTGTGCTGCAGAGATTTTAGGCGTTGACCAACTGCACTTCCTTAATTATCGGGATTCTGGGATGCCCGGTTCCGAAGCAAATCAGCATCCTAGGGCACTGGCGTCACAACCAATCGAGAAGGTGGCGGGTGAAGTTGCCCTTCTCATCCGCAAAATCAAACCGGATGTGGTATTGACCTTTGACCCGATTGGCGGTTATCGGCATCCGGACCACATTGCTATCCAGCAGGCGACGGTGAAGGCTTTTGAACTGGCTGGGGACGACGGCTTTGACGATCCTGAAGGGTTACGCCCTTTTCAACCACAAAGGCTCTATTTTCATATCATCAACCGGGCATTCCTAAAAATGATGGTATGGGTTCTGCGTTTAATTGGGAAAAACCCCCATAAATTTGGGCGAAATGAGGACATTGACCTGGTTGCCCTGACGGATGTGGACTTCCCAATCCATGTTAAGATAAATTATCGACCGGTCAAAGAGATTCGTGAAAAAGCCACCGCCTGCCACGCCAGCCAGGGAGGGATGGAAATGAACAAGGGCTTTCGCGGGTTTGTCACCCGTCTCTTTGGGGGATATGTTGACACATACATGCAAGCCTTCCCTGAACCGGGTTTGGATGGAAACATCAAACGAGATTTGTTTGAGTAAATTAGCTTTGATAGAAGTATATTATCTTTGAATTAACCAAACCGCCTGGATAGTATCAACCCAGGCGGGTTTTTTGTTTCTTCTCAAGTTAGGTTTATGACGCTGAATCTGTTTCCTTAACCGTCTCGAAAATCAACCTATCACCCTGTTGTGAGATGTGAACGGTATCTCCCTCGTTGATCTCACCACTGATAACCTTCAGGGCTAAGGGGTCCTGCACCTCGCGCTGGATGGTGCGTTTGAGGGGTCGGGCACCAAAATCCGGGTCATAGCCTTTTTCTGCCAGGAATTCGCGGGCATCCTGGGAGACTTCAAGTGTAAGGTCGCGCTGCCCCATCAATTCAGCCACGCGCTGCAGTTGGATATCCACGATTTTTGCCAGGTCCTCCTTGGTGAGGGGATGGAAGATAACAATCTCATCCACGCGATTGAGGAATTCGGGGCGGAAATGTGCCTGCAGCAGGCGGTTGATTTGATCCCGTGAGACCTCTTTGATCTGGGATTCGTCCTCCACGGTGCTCATCCACAGTTCACTACCTAGGTTGCTCGTCATGATGACAACGGTATTGCGAAAGTCAACCGTACGCCCCTGCCCGTCTGTCAGGCGTCCATCATCAAGGAGCTGCAGCAAGGCGTTGAAGACTTCTGCATGGGCTTTCTCGATTTCATCGAATAGCACGACGCTGTAGGGACGCCTGCGTACCGCTTCGGTCAATTGGCCGCCCTCTTCGAAGCCTACATAGCCGGGCGGGGCACCGAACAGACGGCTGATGGTATGCTTTTCCTGGTACTCACTCATATCAATGCGCACCATGGCGTCTTCGTCGTTGAATAAGAATTCTGCCAGGGCTCGGGCGAGTTCTGTCTTGCCCACACCGGTGGGTCCCAGGAATATGAAGGAGCCAATGGGACGGTTGGGGTCTTGCAGGCCGGCGCGCGCTCTGCGCACGGCATTGGAAACCACATTCACTGCCTCATCCTGGCCAACGATGCGTTGATGCAGCCGTTCTTCCATATGCATGAGTTTCTGCATTTCTCCTTCCAATAGCCGGGAGACCGGGATTCCAGTCCAATTGGCAACAACCTCGGCAATTTCCTCAGCATCCACCTCCTCTTTGAGGAGCGGGGAATCTTCTTGGAGGGTTTTCAACCTTTTTTCAGCGTTTTCCAGGTGGGCTTGCAGCTCATTCAATGTCCCATAGCGCAAGCGCGCGGCTTTTTCAAGATCCGCCTGGCGTTCAGCTTGCTCTATTTGCGTTTCGGTTTGATCGATCTCTTCCTTTAAGTCTCGAATTTCCTGGATGGCTTCCTTTTCAGTTTGCCAGCGCGTTTGTAACTGGCTGGCCTTTTCCTTAAGGTCTGCCAGTTCTTTTTCAATGTTTGCCAGGCGTTCCTTGGAGGCTTTGTCCTTTTCTTTTTGCAATGCCTGGCGTTCAATTTCAAGCTGCATGATGGCGCGATCGACTTCATCCAGGGGCTGCGGCTTCGAATCAATTTCGGTTCGCAGCCGGGCAGCCGCTTCATCAATCAAGTCGATGGCTTTATCCGGAAGGTGCCGGTCGGCAATATAACGGTGAGAGAGGGTGGCGGCAGCAATCACTGCCGGGTCGGTGATACGCACCCCATGATGCACTTCATAGCGCTGTTTAAGACCGCGCAGGATGCTGATCGTATCCTCGACAGAAGGTTCCGTCACGAAGACGGGCTGGAAGCGCCGTTCCAATGCAGCATCTTTTTCTACGTGCTTGCGGTATTCATCCAAGGTGGTGGCGCCGATCATATGGAGTTCGCCGCGTGCCAGCATGGGTTTGAGCATATTACCGGCATCCACAGCACCTTCAGCAGCGCCTGCCCCCACCACAGTATGCATTTCATCGACAAATAGGAGCACCTCACCTGCCGATTCGGCGATCTCTTTGAGGACCGCTTTCAAGCGTTCTTCAAATTCGCCGCGATATTTTGCACCGGCGATGAGAGAGCCAATGTCCAGGGCGACAATCTTCTTATTTTTTAGCCCATCGGGCACATCCCCGTTGACAATCCTTTGGGCTAAGCCCTCAACGATGGCGGTTTTGCCCACACCCGGTTCGCCAATCAGGGCGGGGTTGTTCTTAGTGCGGCGGGAGAGGATTTGAACAATCCGCCGGATCTCCTGGTCACGACCGATCACCGGGTCCAGCTTGCCTGTGCGAGCTAAGGCGGTGAGATCACGGCCGTACTTCGCCAGGGCTTCATAGGTTGATTCCGGTGTTTGGGAGGTGACCCTTTGGGTGCCGCGCACCTCTTTGAGGGCTTTCAAAATAGCATCCTTGGTGAGCCCGTAGCTCGCAAGGCGTTTGCCTTCGCCATCATCCGATAAGCCGAGTAAAAGGTGTTCAGTTGAGATATATTCATCTGACATCCCTTTGGCATAGCGCTCTGCAGATGAGGTGACTTTCATGGTGTGCTGCGACAAACCCGGTTGTCCTGTGCCGCTACCGTAAACCTTTGATCGCTGGTCCAGGTCTTTTTGAACTTCTTCCCGTAATGCCGCCGGGCTTCCCGCCACCTTAGTGACGATCGCAGGCACCACACCCTGATCCTGGTTGAGCAGTGCCAGAAGCAGGTGGGCGGGTTCAATTGTTTGATGTTGTAAATTAGACGCAAGCTGTTGTGATTGAATCAGCGCTTGCTGTGCTTTTTGTGTGTATTTGTTCAAGTCCATCGTATTCTCTCCATCAATAAGAACATCGCACAAGAAATTGTGCGGATAAAAATGATTAATTTCCGATCTACAGATTTAATTATTTGATTTTAATTTTAATGGCAGGATGTTGGAGGAATATTAATGAAATGTCAGATTATTGCTAACAGGCCTGGACAAGGAGGTCCCAAAGATTGCTGTTTGGTTGTCGCAGGCTCTATTTTCGTATAGAATCTAAAGTAACGTCATGAGACCTATTTGTCATGTGCAATACTTGGGAAAGGTCCCCTTTCAACAAGCCTGGGCGTATCAAAATCATCTGGCGGATGAAATCGCTTCGGGGCGATGTGAGGAGACTTTGCTCCTGCTGGAACATCCGCATACTTTCACCTTTGGACGGCGCGGTCAATCAAAGAATTTGGTCTGGTCAGAAAATGAACTGGCTGAGAAGGGTGTGGAGGTTCTATGGGTGGATCGCGGTGGCGATGTGACCTATCACGGACCGGGGCAACTTGTGGGCTACCCGATCCTGCGATTGGCACCTATTGGCTGGCATGCGGATCGCCTGCCGCAAGCGGATTATGTCGGTTATATCAGGAAATTGGAAGCGGTTTTGATCGGCGTATTGCAAGAATATCATCTGCACGGTTTGCGGATTGAAGGGAAAACAGGTGTCTGGGTGCCTGAAAAGCAAACCAGCGTTGCCCAGAAAATTGCATCCATTGGGGTAAAGGTGGATGCGAAAGGCGTTTCCCGGCATGGTTTTGCCTTGAATGTTGATCCGGAGATGTCCTATTGGGAGGGGATTATCCCCTGCGGTATAAAGCAGGTGGAAATGACCAGTATGGCAGAATGTCTCTCCGAAACTGTTGTGGTGGATAAAGTGTCTCAAATAACGATGAAAAAATTCGGTGAAATTTTCCAAAGGAAGATGATCGTTGTTGACGGCCCGTTAATATCTTGATTGGATGGTTGTCTCTGGCAGTCACACTCATTTAGGGGTGGGCTATGCAGTGCAGAGATCAGATTGTTTGACATTAATCATAAAAATCATTAAACTAAGAATAGATTATAAATAATCAGGTCAAGAAATTGTCTTAAATATATCTCATATAAGGACTAGGAGGTTCAATGGCTGCTCCAAATTATCAACTAACCATGCGTTCAGGGCCCACGCCAGGAAAGTCATATCCACTGGATCAAGAGGAGGTTCGCCTGGGACGTGACCTGGGAAATGATATCCCAATCAGCGATCCAGAAGTTTCCCGGCATCACGCACGATTTATCCAGCGAGAAGAAAATATATTCCTGGAGGACCTGGGATCGACGAATGGCACCTTCCTAAATGGTGACCGAATTACCAGCCCACAGCAACTGCGTGTGGGGGATGTGATTACCTTCGGTGAAAATATCGTGATGCGTTTTGAGAAACCCATGGTTGAACCGGAGGCCACGGTCGTCACAACCCCAGAGCCGTCCACCGTTCAGCAAGGTCCCCTGGAACCAGAAACCTTCCAGCCACCCCCAGAACCAGCCGTTTATCAACAGCCTCAACCCGAAGCAGCAGTTCAGCCGCCACAAACCCCAGCTCCAATGCCTGGGGAAGAGAAAAAAGGCGGCTTGCCGACCTGGCTGATCATTCTGATCGTTGCCATCGCTGTGCTGGCATGTGTGATTGCCGTAACCTTGTATTTTATGCCTGCCTCCTGGTGGTGCGCAATCACATTTGATTTACTGCAAGGCTGCCCAGTTCCTTAAAAAAACATGTAAAACAGCCAATCCCGGAACGAAAAACTCCGGGATTGCTTTTTTCTACATTCATTCCCCGGTTTTACCAGGAGTCTCCTATGTCACTTTCTCAGGACGATCATGTCCCTCAACCAGGTGAAAAGCAGAATAAAATGCCAACCTGGTTGATCATTGTGATCATTGCAGTTATTGTGTTATTTGTGGTGGTTTGCTGTCTGGTACTTTTTGTTGCTACCATCGCCTCGATTTTGTACCTGATTCCGCAAAGGTATTTTTTCCTCCCGCTGGGACCGATGACGCTTTGGCTATAATTGTTTCCTTGTTCGTAACTCGCAAAATATAGTTTATCAGGGTTGACCAGGAAGAAGCAAGGGTTTGTTGAACCAGCCCAGGTCATAATGTGAAGGGATGCCCCCATCAGATTCAACCTGATCCAGATGGTTTTTGATGGTTGAGAGGTTTATTTCAATTTGCTCAAAGTTCCCTGATTCGAAAGCTTGATGGATCTCCAGGAAGAGTGTCTCGATGATGACGTTAAGAGGGCTTTTCTCACGATATGCATAATCTCCCACAATATCCTCTTCAAGCATCTTATCAATTGGCGGCCACCAGGCGCTGCGGAAGTTCGCACTGGGAACAACTAGGGATTGGTAACGCCGGATGAGGTCATAAGTCTCAACTGTAAGGCGCACATCCTTCTTCACTTCCTCTCCAGGGGATAAAGATGCCAGATAGTTGATATAATCCTGTTCCAGGTCCTCCAAGCCCATGCCATGCGCTGCCTCCAGGGCTGAGGAAATGATCTCAAAATCACTGACCTCCTCGTCGGGCAGGTTAAAATAGAAATTCAAAAACGTCTCCCATCCCCAAATTTCAACCAAATACGCGACCAGACCGGCGGCTTGCATATAACTGATTTCGTGTTGTGCAGCGTAAAAATCATTGGTGAATTCTGCTAATGGCAGGTAAAGATCTTGCTCTAAAAGTGCGGCAGCCCTCTCTAGGGCGTCTCCCTTGCGATAATGCCCCCCAGCGAGATATACTGCAATACCCTCCGAGAAGAGGGAGGGTCGGGAACCTTCATTAATTGTGCGATCGATCACATGCACGATTTCATGATGGGCGAGCATTTCAAGCTGGATTCCCACCCAATTTCGGGAGGTATAGGTCAGAACAGCCGTCTCGGTGGCAAAACCACCCTGACCTACAACGATCGGGATCAATACCAGCGGCAACGGATTGGCCAGGGGATTCTCGTCAGGATCGATTTGAGAAGAAAACTGATCAAGTGCTTCTGATGCTTGTTCTTCTAATATCTGTTGAATAATTCCAATCTGGTCTTCAGCATCGCTCCCTGGCAGGTAGTGAATTGTACAGCAGGCGGTATGCACGGTCACCCATTCTGATGGCCGCCCTGGTGGGGCTGGCAATAATTGGACGCCGTAGGTCCATTCTTGATTGCGTTCTGGCATGGAGAAATGAAACGCCAACCAACCAGGTTGATAGGAAGTGGTGTCCACTACCCAATAAAAGACCGCTTCTTGCGAGTGGTTAGAAAAAGTCACTGTTTGAATCACATCTTCCGGGGATGCAGCCAGGGATAGATTAATCTCTTCACCCCGAATTGCCTCTGAACCAGTGTATGTGACCCGAAAGCTGAGGAAATCACCAATGTGATAGGGGGCATCCGGGAAAGCTTCTACGATGAAGTCGTCCGGTGGCTTAATTTGGATTTCTTCCAACTCATCATGCCCCGAATTCCCTTGAATGTTTATCAATGGGTTGAAGAGCGAAATAATGGTTGCTAAGAATAAGATCACTGACCTGATTAACATAAATCAAATTCTACCCAAGTAATATTAATAAAGTATTGGCATCAAAGCCGGTATGAGGAGTGGCTTGATGCGTGTGCTATAATGACAAGTTATGAGGTTTAGAGAAAGACAGTATCAACAAGGTAAGACCAATTATGTTTAAAAAGATTGCCAAACTTTTTGGTGGTGACCCCCATCAGCGAAAAGTTGATGAATTGAAATTGATTGTCGACGAGATAAATGCCCTGGAAAGGGATTACGAATCCTTAAGTGATGAAGCCCTGGCCGCGAAAACCCAGGAATTTCGAGATCGCCTGGCACAGGGTGAAACCCTGGATAGCCTGATGGCTGAGGCATTTGCCACCGTTCGCGAAGCCAGCAAGCGGACCCTCGGTCAGCGCCATTATGATGTGCAGTTGATCACGGGTATCACACTCCATCGCGGGGAGATTGCTGAAATGAAGACGGGTGAGGGCAAAACCCTTGCGGCGACCCTTCCTTTATATCTCAACGCCCTGACGGGGCGGGGGGCACACCTGGTGACCGTCAACGATTACCTCGCACGCCGTGATGGGCGCTGGATGGGTACGATCTACCGATTCCTCGGGCTTTCTGTAGGGATCCTGCAGATGGCAGCTCGAACCGAAAACGCACGAAAAGCCTTTATTTATGATCCCTCTGTCCGTTCTCCCATCGAAGAACAGGACCAGGTGCGGATGGTGGATCGCAGAGACGCTTACCGTGCAGACATCACCTATGGCACCAACAATGAGTTTGGTTTTGATTATTTGCGGGATAACCTGGCGAGAAGCAAAGGCGCCCGGGTCCAGCGGGGACATTACTATGCCATTATCGATGAGGTTGACAACATCCTGATTGATGAAGCGCGAACGCCCTTGATCATCTCGGGGCCCTCCCATGAGGATTCGGAATGGTATGTGCGCATGGCACAGATCGTTAAGCAGTTGAATCCTGAAGATTACGAGGTAAGCGAAAAAGACCGCACGGTAACCCTTTCAGAAATTGGTTTGGCGCATGTTGAGGAATTACTCAATATGCCTTTGCGTGACCCTGAACGACCGGAGGATATCACACCCGAGCAGGCGCGCGTATTGGGTTTCTTGGAACAAGCGCTGCGCGCAGAATACCTGTTTCACCGAAATAAAGAGTACATCGTCCAAAACGGCGAAGTTGTCATTGTTGATGAATTCACCGGTCGTTTGATGCCCGGACGGCGTTGGTCGGATGGCCTGCACCAGGCAGTCGAAGCCAAAGAGGGTGTGAAGGTTCAGGCAGAAAATGTGACCTATGCCACCATCACCATTCAGAATTATTTCCGGATGTATGAAAAACTGGCCGGGATGACGGGTACTGCCCTCACCGAAGCGGAGGAATTTTACAAAATCTACGCCCTGGATGTCCTGCCAATCCCCACCCACCTTGAATATCGCGCCATGGGGGAGGAACCAGACCTGATTGAAGCGCAGGACCGGGATGCGTACGGCTATAAATACACCTTTTACCATTTGCCTGAGGATGATGGCAAACAACCGGTATTCTGGAATCGGAAAGATTACCCGGATGTGGTTTACCGCTCCGAGGAAGCCAAACTGCGAGCCATTGTTAAGGAAATCATTTATTATCATGTGCTGGGTCGGCCCCAATTGGTCGGCACAACATCTGTTGAAAATTCGGAACGTCTTTCAGAAAGATTGAACGCCTCAAACGTGCGTCGTTTAATGGAGGTCTATCTCATTCGACATGCTTATATTCAGCACCACAGCCTGAATGCACAGGAGGTACTCTCCACGCCGGAACTGGACCAGCTCTCCCAGCAATTGGATAATCTCCGCAGTCCTGAGCTGCGTCGCTTAGGACGGGAATATGGGTTGACAACGCTCAGCCCAATGGCGGAAGAAAACCAGAAAGCTTTACTGGAATCCCTGGATCTCACGACAGAAGATTGGGAACGGTTGGAATCAGTGATCAAAGCCGGCGTTCCCCATCAGGTGTTGAACGCCCGCAAGCATACGGAAGAATCAAAAATTATTGCAGATGCCGGTGCATTTGGGGCTGTGACAATTGCCACCAATATGGCTGGGCGAGGTGTGGATATTAAGTTGGGTGGTGAATTGCCGGAAGAGCAGCTTGCCAACATTAACCGTTTGATCGCCCAGGTCAGTGATATCGACCCATATAACATGCGCATGCAAGACCGATTACGCATGCTCGAATCTTTGTCTGAGGAATCCTATAGTGACTATCAGGAGGATGTCGAAGCCTTCTTTAAATATATGGCTGAGATGGATCGCGTGCGTGAACTCGGGGGTTTGCACGTGATTGGCTCTGAACGCCATGAAGCTCGTCGCATTGACAACCAGTTACGCGGTCGTGCAGCGCGCCAGGGAGACCCTGGCTCGTCACGTTTTTATCTCTCCCTCGACGATGATCTAATGCGATTGTTTGGCGGTGCCCAGGTTGAGGGGTTGTTGTCACGCTTGAATATTGATGAGGGCGTGCCGATCGAAAGTGGGATTATCGGGCGTTTGGTTGAATCTTCCCAGGCGAGGGTTGAAGGCGCTAACTTCGATGTCCGTAAACACCTTCTCGAATATGATGATGTGCTCAATTCCCAGCGAGAACGCATCTATGAACAGCGCGAACGTATCTTCGATAAGGAAGATTTACGGGAAGACGTCACTGAAATGCTGCGAACAGAGGTCAGCCGACGGGTTGAAGTGGGCATGCAGGATGAAGAAGGCCCCTGGAAACTGCTTGCCTACCTGGAGGATACACAACCCCCAATGGACATGTCAGGTATTTCCCATCCATCTTACACGTTAAAGCTGATGATGGATCGACTGGGATCGTCTGATTCAATGGATGACCTCAGGTCAGGGTTGTTGTCCTTGGCTGAGGAGGGCCTGGAAAGCTGGCATGATCACCTGCGTAATTGGGCGGAGATGTTGATCCAGCAGTCCCAAACACATTTGGATTTGCAACTGGATGAGCAGCGAGATATTCTGGATGCCTTTGTGGATGGATTATCTCAATCTGAAGATGGCCGAATGCGCCAGGTTAGCCAGGAACTCTCGGAAATACTGCATGTGCCATTGCGTTTATCGGATGAAACTGTGCAGGGGCTAACGATGGGAGCTAGCGAGGCTGTTGGGGAGGTTTGGCGCCAGGTTCGTCAGACCATGATGCAAATATTTATCCGTCGATTGATCCTGACTTTCGAACGCCGTTTGAACGACAACTGGAACATGAAAGCGGCTGATTATGTGGATCTTGATTGGGATGAGATCCGTGAGATTCTGATGGTCAAAGTCGATGAGACGCTGCAGCGTCGAGCCGATCTTCTTCTGGGTGAGAAGGGTGAGGTTGCCCGTGACCTGGATAACCAAACTGAGATGATGGAATCGGCCCTCGACGATCCAGAGGCGATGATGCGCCTGCTGATATTGATGACCCGTGGTCGGGTGATCACCTTTGATGACCGCACCCACCGGCGTAAAATGAAAGCTACCACACGTTTGACTTACATTTTCCTGGCGGCACGTCAATTGGAAGGGCAGCCAATCGAAGCAGTTCAGGCGGACATCCTGGATCATTTGGAAGTTGCCCAGGATAAATTGGCAGAGGTTTGGGGACAATTTGAGATAGACCGCCTTCACAATGCCGGTCATGTGTTAGGGAACCTATCGGAACCCTGGCAGGAACGGCTTGCAAATAGCTTGGGAGACATGACCTATCAAAATGTCAAAGATAATCCCCTGGATCAATTACAACCGGAAGTGCATGCGCAGGTTGTGGCAGTTATGGGTGGATTCGCACAAAATCGGTTATACCGGCAGTTGCTGTTATCTAAGATTTCTGAGCTGTGGGTAGAATACCTCACCAGGGTGGAAGCCTTGCGTGTCTCCGTGCGTATGGAAGCCTATGGTCAAAAGGATCCATTGGTGGCTTATAAAGGACAAGCCAGCGAAATGTTCTCAGGGCTGCTCTCTGATATCCGGGCGGGTGTCATTGATCAAATGTTCCGTGCCCGGCTGGTCAGTGCGGATGAAGTAAAGCGAGCCCAAGCAGCGGCGCTGCAAACCCCTGCCCAACAAGTGACCGCACAATCCGCCAGCAATTCAGGTCAGAAGCCCAAGAAGAAGAGCCGAAAACGTCATTAAACCCTTTGAATGGATAGGAGAATAAATGCACATCCTTGTAACCAATGATGATGGCGTCCATGCACCCGGTTTGCTCGCCCTGGCACAGGCTGCCAGGGAAATTGCCGACGAAGTAACTGTACTTGCGCCGGAACGAAATTGGTCTGCTTCGGGACATGTCAAAACCCTTCATCGTCCTTTGCGGGTCAACCAAACATTACTGGAAGATGGCACATCTGCTTGGGCTAGTGACGGGGCACCTTCGGATTGTGTCGCCCTGGCACAGTTGGGATTCATCCCCAGCAGGATTGACCTGGTCCTCTCAGGCATTAACCCCAATGCGAATATCGGCCACGACGTCACCTATTCGGGTACGGTAACCGCAGCGATGGAAGCGGCTATTTGGGGCATTCCGGGGATTGCCGTCTCGGTTGACCAACCCGAGGACCTGACCGGACCTGTGGATTATCATCCTGCTGCTGAGGCAGCTTTGAGGATCATCCGCTGGTTGAAAGCGCAATCGGATTTCCCTGAGGATAGCGTTTTGAATGTCAACGTCCCTTATGGTCCCCTGACAGAGATGAAGGGCTTTCGGATCACCCGCCAGGGCTTGCGAATTTACCGGGATGAACTGGTCAGGCGATTGGACCCACGCGGCAGGCCCTATTACTGGATCGGCGGTGAAGCACCGATCGGTGTGGAAGAACCTGGGACGGATTACGGCGCATTATTAGCGGGGTATGTTTCTGTGACACCACTGCAGCTTGATCTCACCAGTGCAACGATGAAAAATTGGTTATCCAGCCGGGATTTTGAGCAGGGAATTGAAGACTCGAAATAGAAAACGAATCTTTAAGGTTGAATTTCATCAATTCGCTTGACAATATAAGAAGACTCGGTATAATCGTTCTTCGTGTCTGTTACACAGATCTTGCTTAGTGATAAGCAGATCCTTAAAAACAAAATACTAACCAGCGTCTTCGGGATCTGGTCTACACCATCAAAAGAAATTCAAAACGACTTTGAAAAATCTCTTGACTCATGGCGGGGTATGTAGTACGATAATAATCCCCAACATGGGGATTTGATCTTGCCTGTAAAAAAGCAGATCTTTGAAAACTGAAGACGCAGAACGTGAGCAGAGATTCCAGCGAGTGATTATTGCAATCACAGCGAATTGAGGCGGCCGGTGTTGACGGAATAGCATCGGCGCTTTTGTCTAGATAAGAATCACAGAATATCTGAATTTGTTCTTGACAAGTCTCGCGGCGCTGAGTAGAATCAAGCTCTCGTTTTGAGAGATAGCACCTTAACAACTGAAGAGTGATAGGAAGATGACAAACCTCGTCAATGAAAAAAAGATCGATTCAGATCTAACTAATTCCGCTATAAAAAGAACGATACACCTTTTTAGGTGCTAAATTTTTTGCGGAGAGTTTGATCCTGGCTCAGGATGAACGTTGGCGGCGTGCCTAATACATGCAAGTCGAACGAAGAAATTAGAGTAGCAATACCCTGATTTTCTTAGTGGCGAACGGGTGAGTAACGCGTTGGTGACCTACCCCAAAGAGAGGGATAACAGTTCGAAAGGACTGCTAATACCTCATGTGATCATTCGGATTAGAAGCCTTATGATGAAAGGAGCTTGCTCCGCTTTGGGAGGGGCCTGCGTACCATCAGCTAGTTGGTAGGGTAATGGCCTACCAAGGCTATGACGGTTAGGGGACCTGAGAGGGTGGCCCCCCACAATGGAACTGAAACACGGTCCATACACCTACGGGTGGCAGCAGTAGGGAATATTGGTAATGTGCGAAAGCGCGAACCAGCAACGCCGCGTGTGCGAAGAAGGCCTTCGGGTTGTAAAGCACTTTTCGGGAGGAAGAGGAAGGACTGTACTCCCGGAATAAGTCTCGGCTAA